>VMHT01063518.1_pt1 | contig 94871 bp, 138 predicted proteins | sample 4693611 | NCBI WGS metagenome assembly VMHT01 (sample SAMN12280063, study PRJNA550983) | marine metagenome | isolation source: seawater sampled from same location over 5 years 0.02-0.2 micron viral filtrate | place: USA: collected off the coast of southern California halfway between the port... ...
TGACTAAAAAAATTGACTTTGATAAGTATGCTATATTCGTGGATGGTGTCACATCCGATTCCAGTAAGGATTATCAATGCTTTATTGAGAGTATTAGTTCCCTTGACGGAAAGGGTGCCAATATTCACAGGCTCCTTACTGCTGCTGTTGGGATTAGTGCTGAAGGTGGTGAGTTTATGGAGATCGTTAAGAAGATGGTATTCCAAGGTAAACCTTGGGACGAGCATAATCGAAAGCATCTTATTATTGAGTTGGGTGACGTTATGTGGTATGTAATGCAAGCATGTAAAGCACTCGATGTTTCAATTGAAGAAGTGGTTGCAGGTAATGTAGATAAATTAAAGAAGAGATATCCTGGTGGAGAGTTTAATGTCTACCAGTCAGAAAATCGTAAGGAGGGAGACCTATGAGGGAACAACTAATTAAAGCATTATTAGCACACGCACAAGGTGATATTGCTAAACACAAAGCAAATATTGAAGTGTATCTTGCAAATCCTGTGGGTATTGGAGAACATTCAAATATTGTAGAAGCAATCGAAGGAGAATTGAATATGATTGCTAAGTATCAAGACCAGATAGACATAATAAATAAATACTTCAAAAAGTAAAGATGGCTAACCTAGTCACTGCTCAAGAAATATTACCTTTAATAGAACCAACTCTATCTACTGCGAATATTATCAACATCAAAGATACTCCTAAAATTTTAGAGTATCGAGTTGAAAGTGATGATAGATCTGTAGACAGAGATAAGGTAGAACAAATTTTAGATAAGAATAATATTACCTATGGCGAATTGACCAGAGATGTTGGTGGATTTGGTGGGTCTGAGATTGTTACTTTCGACATGAAGAGAGTCAGAATAATCTACAAACTTAAAGGTAGTAGAGGTTCTGGTGGTGGTGCAGAGGCAACTACATTAACAGAATCAGCACAGTGTTTATATGCTGCAATTGCATTTGGATTGGGAAGAGAAATAACAAGTAATGATATAACACAAAATAATGTTAAAAAATATTCAAAACTTTTTGATATAAATGAAACCAACGAAAGAATTTTAAATGAGTTACCTGACGAATGGGTTGAATCATCTTTACTTGGTGCAAATAAATTATATCAAACATTTAAAGGTAAAGGTAAATATGTTTTTCACAGAGGTTCAAAAGAAGTTGATAAGATAGAAGCAGCTTTTAAACGAGTATCCAAAAACGAAAACGTAAGAATTAATATAAACAAATGGAATCCTTCTGATATATGGATGATTAGTGATGACTTTTCTTTTAGTTTTTTTGATAAAGAGAATACAATATTAGGACTTAATCAAGTTATACAAGAAAAGTTAGAAGAGAATATTTTGATTGGTGTATCTCTTAAAAAAATTATTGGAAATGTAAGAATTTCTGTCAAAAATATATTCAGAGATATGAAAACTTGTAAGTATTATGATGGATATGAATATAGTAAAAAGTCAATTGATGGTTATGTATTACTTACAGGTGGAACAAAAATACAGTATAGATCTTTTGGTGCAGGTGATGGATTGACTGGATGGCAAGGTGAGGTAAAAGGTGCAAATGCAAACCAAGGTAAAATATCTTTAGGTCCTACGAACCTTATACTTAAAAATCATGGTCAAAAAACAATACCTACAGATGCTGCCAAGAGAGTTAGAGATGAACCTGATAAAGTATTCGCAGAAATATCAAAAGGACTTACAAAATATGCGAGGATGACAAAAGCAGAAATAAACAAATTAGAGAATGATCCAAAAATTTATACACTCAAATTTTTATATTCAAAATTACAAGTGACACAATTACTTGATATATTAGAGAATAAGTTATTAAAGAAAGACAAAAGAGATCAAATAGTCGAAGATCTATATCTTTATGCATCTAGTCAATCTAAATATTCATCAGCATATTATAAATTAGAATGAAACAGAACATCCCAATCAAAGACCTCATGGATTCATTTGAATCTGATGAAAAGAATAAAGGTAGGAGATATCGTGAGTTCTTATATCATTGTTTTTTAAAATTTGAAAAACAGATTAAAAAAATTAAATCTAAAAAGATAATAAATAAGTATGAAACTATGAGAAATAATACTTTTAGTTACCTTATTCAAAACGAAAAAGAGATAACTTTAAAATTATCCCGATCTAGATGAAATCTTTTTTCCAATTCCTTGAGTCCACAGCCGTTCAACAAGCAACCCGTATGGGATTGACTAGTGATGGTCATGGAGGATGGTACGATAAAAAGGGAGAGTTTGTTGCAAAGACCGAAAAAGGATCATTAAAATTCTTCAATAAGAAACAAAGAATAGGTCAAGATCCACCATCTACAGAGAAAGAAAAGAGTTTATCTGGTATGCAACCAGCAGGTGCACAACAACCTGCACAAGAACCAGTTGCTAAATTACCAGAAGCACCACCAGAAGTAGAGAAAACAAAAGGAACTTTAACAGTTGCATTTGGTAGATTTAATCCTCCAACAACAGGACATGAGAAATTATTAAATCAAGTTGCAAAATCATCTGATGAAGATGATTATATTATTGTACCTTCAAGAAGTCAGGATGCAAAGAAGAATCCATTAGATGCTGATAGTAAAGTCGGCATTATGAGACAAATGTTTCCAAAGCATAGTGAAAAAATTGTTAATGATCCTGCAAACAGAACTATCTTTGATGTACTAAAGAAAGCACATAACGATGGATATGCAGGTGTAAGAGTTGTAGGTGGTGCAGATCGACAGAAAGAATTTGATAAGCTAGTCAACACTTATAATGGAAAGTTATATAAGTTTGATAAAGTAGAAGTTGTATCAGCAGGTGATCGTGATCCTGATGCTGACGATGTTACAGGAATGTCTGCATCAAAACAAAGAAAAGCAGCGGCAGAAGGAGATCTTAAATCTTTTATGAAAGGTATACCATCTACAATGGAGAAGAAAGCAGCTGAAGATTTATATAAGAATATTAGAAAAGCAATGCAGATTAAAGAAGGTTGGAATCTTTGGGAGATCGCACCTAAGTTTGATTGGGAAGGATTGCGTGAAAACTATATTGATGAAAAGGTATATCAAATTGGCCAATTAGTCGAAAATTTAAATACAGGATTAGTTGGACGTATTATTCGTCGTGGAGCAAATCATCTTATTTGTGTTACTGAAAATAATTTTATGTTTAAATCATGGATAAAAGATGTATCAGAAACAAGAAAAGAATCATATGATTTACCTACTGAGGTGTCTGGTGTACCAGCAGATCAGAGATTAATTGGAACTGATTCACTACGTAAATACACCGAAACTATGGTGAAAGGAAGTGCCTACGGAAAACATTTCCTAAATAAATATAGGAAAAAATCAAAACAATAAATTGATGGATAAACCAGTGGCTGCTGCTCCAACAGGAGCAAAGGAAAAAGTTGAGAAACAAGCAAGACAACTTGCTTATGATGTAAGATATAAAACAAAGCAATCACTTGCTCAAAAGAGTGGTGGAAAGATGGATCCTGCACAGGTTCAAAAGGCGTATATGACACAACTTGCTAAATCTCCTGCACCACCAGCAATAAAGTCAAGAGCAAAACAAATGTTAATGGGTGAAGATTATAAGAAAGATCTTGGTAAGTTAGTATCTGATAGTGCTGCATCTGCATTGTACAAAGTATTTGTTGAGCATCATCAGAAAGATGCTAATGGTAATGTAATTGAACATGATGGAAATCCTAGACCAGAAGAAGAGATAGCAGACGATCTTGCACCTAGTTCTGTAGAAGATATAAACGAAGAAGAAAAATCATATAAGGTAAGAGTCACTGATAAAAAGACAAGCAATTCTTATGTTAGAATGGCAACTCGTGCTAAGATTAGTGAACTTCGTAGTAATCCAAATATCGCATCTGTTGAAATGACAGAGTATGGATCACCTACTAAATCAGAAAAATATAAGGGTAAGCAAACTGCAAGAGCAAAGCAAGGTCTTGATCCAGTTGGTAAAGAAGATGGTGATGTCAATAATGACGGTAAGAAAGATGGCACTGATAAGTATCTTATGAATCGTCGTAAGGCAATTGGTAAAGCAATGTCAAAAGAAGAGTATTCTTGGAGAGATGGTTTTGCTGATTTAATTGAAAAGAAACATAAAGAAGAAAATAAAATTACTGGTGAAGGTGTTAACAATAAAAAACTTATCAAGGTCTTTCCTGATGATGTAAAAGAAATGTATGGTAGTGCCGCTGGAACTGGTGCATCAATGGCACAGCCAGCACCAGCACCTGAGAAAAAACCAGATCCTCAGATAGCATCTAAGGAAAAGAAACAGGCAATGCTTAAAAAGCAAGTGCTTATGAAGAAGTTACAGGCAGTTCGTGCAGGTGCAGGTTCTGATATCACATCTTCATATAAAACAGATAAGAAATTAACTGAAGGTGAGGACAAACCTGAAGAAGTTTCATCAGATATGGGTGACATTACTTTTGATGCAGGTGGTGCAATTCCAACAACTATCAAGGCAATTGGTGATCCAAGAGAACTTGAAACTGCAATGAAGTTAAAGAAAACACAACTTCGTGCGTCTGGTCTTAACATGTCTCATGAACCAGAAGGTGATATGGTTGAAGCAAAAGTAGACAAAGGAATGATCTTTGGAAAAGATGCAGCAAGAAATGAGAGAAGGTTTGGTACAAAAGGTAAATTTGATCCACAAGGATCTGGACCTCGTGGGCAAGACATATCACAAAGAGCAAAACTTGCAGTTCAAAGAAAGAAAGAACATGAAGCAAAAAGAGGTGTAAAAACAAAAGGTAAGATGGGTGAAGCATATGTTGTCAATCAGGCAGATAAAACTTCAAACACTCCTGCGTATCAAGGAATGAAAGCAGATAAGAAAAATAAACTTACTGGTGAACCTTTATATAAAAAAGCAGATAATATGAAAGAAAACTTAGTTACTATTTCTAATATCAATGTAAAACCAAGTGCTTATAAAGGTGAAAAAGATACTATTAAGAACATTTTAAACAAAGAAGTAGCACAAGAAAACTATCGGGCAATGAGAAATCCTAAAGAGGATAAACCAGAGTCAGAAATGTCTTACGATGAAAAAAGAAAGAAGAGAATGAATGATCCTAAGAAAGGAATCAACTCTCCTGCATTTAAAAAATTCATGGCAAGTCAGGGAATGTAATGAAAACCTTTAAAGAATTCATAAGTGAAGAAGGTTATGATGTTGCAAGAGATCAAGGAAGAGTAAGACCATCTAAAGATAAGAAAGATGCGACTACAATGCCACCAAGTGCAGAAATGAGAAAGACACAGAAGGTAAACAAAGGACCTTCTGCTCTTGAACGTGTTAAAGCAAAGTATGGCAAGTCTGTCATGGATGTAAAATAATGCCAGCAGTTTCTAAGAAACAGCAAAAGTTTTTTGGAATAGTTCGTGCAATCCAGAAAGGAGAGATGGCACCTACTACTCCTGAGACTGCAAAAGCAGCTGAAGACATGAAGAAGGGTGATGTCAAGAAGTTTGCATCAACTAAACATAAAGGTTTACCTGAGAAGAAAAAGATAGAAGAAGATAGACAGATTAAAAAAATTATTAAACAACTTAGAAAGTCTGTTAAGTCACATGACAAACAGGCAGATACTCTTGAGAAAAAATTAAAAGAGGAATCAAATCCTCGGATACCTAGAAAGAAAGGTCAACCTGCTAATTCTAAGAAACACTCTGACTTGTATACAGATGAAAATCCTAAAGGAACTATTCACGGACTCGGTTTTAAGGATGTGGCTACTGCTAAAGCATCTGTCTCGAAGATACGTAATTCATCAAGATCACATGCTCATAAGATTCAAGCTGCTGTTGCTATGGAGCAACGGGCAAGAGAAATGGGTAAAACCTCTGAAGCAGCAGTCTATCGAAAGTACATCAACTCGATGAAGAAAAAGACTAAGAAGATGAATGAGGCAGCAAATCCTGCACAACAGGCTGCGATTGCCATTGACATGAAGAAGAAAGGTATAAAACCAAAAAATTTAAAAGAACAAATTTCATTCCCACAAATGCAACAACGTGTTAGGGATGCGAAGGAAAGAAGAAGAGAACAACAAAAAAAATCGGAGAAACTCTACATGGACACTAAGAAAAAAGGTGTCAAATTCTACGATAAAAAAGGTGTTGGTCGGTTAAAGGACGGAAAGAAGGTATACGACTGATATATAGTGTAGTAATACACAGAAAAATGTTATCATTTCTACTCCCATTCGCATCAAAAATAGTATCCGATGCTGTGTCTAAAATTCCAGAAGACGCAGAATTAGGAGAAAAATTAATAGATCTATGTCTAGTGATCTTAAAAAAGGCAGTTAAGTTAACAAAAACTGACATGGACGATAAGCTTCTTGAGCAAGTTGAGAAGTCACTTCAAGCACGTTAGTACTGAACATTTATAAATATTGTTAGTAAAATCTTAATTGGAAGAAAACGATGTCTCTTTGGGGAAACAACGATAATGTGACTTCGGCAGGACTCATAACACAATTTGATTATGATAATAAAATAGTGCATGGGCAGAACACTCAGTTCGGTGCCACTGGTTCTGCACAAATAGGTGATGTTCTCCGAATTGGTGTTAGAGGTCCTGGCATAGCAGCCACATATTACGGTGATGTAGTAATTACATCTATCGCATCTACAATACAAGCTAGTGTTGCAAGCACTGCTTCATTAATAGGTCCAACAATTGGAAACCTTCATGTTGCTGGATTTGCAGGAACTGAGTTTACAGTATCACAGATGCCAATCTGGTGTACACAAAACTTACAAGGTGATAAGTATAGAAACGAAGCATCATCATTCGAGTCTGATTCACTTGTGTTTGGTATATCTAACGCAGTTGCACAAAATTCTGATACAACAGCTGCACAAGCACCATCAGCACAAGGTCAATTTAAAACTGAATCTGGTTGGGTTGGTATCACAACTTACATAGATAGTCATGGTAACTATAGGGTGAAGCAAGAAGTTCTTGTTGCAATGTCTGGAATTACTACAGGTGGTATTGGATACTACACTGAAGGATAATTAACTAATCACATTTTTATAATATGAGATTTGATGAATTGAATGAAAATAACTATATGTTGTTCGCTATAAAATTTTATGACAATCCTCATGCTCTTACAAAAGAAGAGTTTGAGGATGATTTGAAGCGAATTAAATATGTCAAAAGACTTTTAAAAAGGTACAAAAACACTGGGGTATTAAAAACACACTTGATACTAAATCATTTAACAGTTTTGTTTAATGTATTTGGAGAAGCATCAGTGCCATTACTCTTTTATAATTTAGAAGAAGATTTATGGCCAGCAATCAAAAGTTTTTTAATTTTTTTAAATCGAATCCCAGAATATCCTAAAAGTCATATTCACGGTATACCAGAAGATCAAACCTGTATAGATGAGTTAAATTCAGTCTAATGGACATAGACAAGATTATCAATATAGTAAAATCTCTTCGTGAGCAAGCAGTTATGGGTGCTCCTACGAATGCGGTGGGTACTGGTCAGATTGCAGGTACAAAAGAAGCAGGTGATGATCCACCTGTAAGAAAGAAAAAGAAATATATCTACGGAGGCAGAGGTTCTCGTAGAATGTGGATGCAGAAAAATGGAAGATAATACAAACGTAAATGCAGCAATACTTGAAAGACTAGAGAAAGTAGTTCAGTCTTTACAGGAAAACTCTGTGAAGATGGGAGAACTTCTTGCAGTTCATAATGAGAAATTAGATAAGCAAGACCGTATTGATGCAGTTTTGTTTGAGAAGATAGATGGATTGCACAAAGATATGGATCGTGCGACCAATGATATTAAGAAAGGATGTGAGAGAGATATTCGTTTAGTTGATCAACGTCTTCGTATGATGGAGAAAAAGATGTGGACAATTGCAGGTGCATTAACTGTGATTAGTTTTGTAGTGTCTCCTATTGGACAGAGATTTATGGGGTCATTGACAACACCACCACAATCAGGTATAATACAAACAAAATAGTAATATCCATATGGATATAATTGATTCCAAGTACATAAGCTTGGTGTCTTCACGACTTCAAAAGTTTAAAAAAGTGAAGGCAGATCTATATAATTTTCGTTGCCCGATTTGTGGTGACTCTCAAAAACATAAGAATAAAGCACGAGGATACTTGTATCCTGTCAAAGCAGATATGAACTTTAAGTGTCATAACTGTGGTGCTTCATCTACATTAAGTAATTTTATAAAGTCACTTGATCCAGTGCTTTATAAGCAATACATATTTGAAAAGTTTAAAACAAGAAATACTGGCAAAGGATCAATCTTTGAAGAACCAAAGTTTGATTTTAAGAAACCTGTCTTCAAGAAGAGTTTAGATCTTCCAAGAGCATCAGAGATTCCTATCGCCACCAAATATCTTGAAAAGAGAAAAATAGATCCTACTCATTTTTACTTCACAAAGGAGTTTCAAAAGTGGACAAATACACACAAACAGACCTTTCACACTATCCATAGGGATGAAAGTCGTGTTATAATACCACTGCATGATACAGAAAAAAACTTAATCGGATTTCAAGGCAGAAGTCTAGGTCCGAATTCTGTTAAATATATTACTGTGATGCTTAATGAAGATGCTCCTAAAATATACGGATTAGATAAAATAGATGAAACAAAACCTATCTACATCACCGAAGGACCGTTCGACTCAACCTTTGTGGAAAACTCGGTTGCTATGTGCGGTTCCGATCTTGATATTGGGACGTTTGGTTGGAGCAGTTATATTTGGGTTTTTGATAACGAACCTCGTAACAGAGAAATCGTCAAACGAATATCCAACACCATTGATAAAGGAGAGCAAGTCATTATCTGGCCAAAGCAAGTAGTTGAAAAAGACATCAACGACATGGCACTGGCAGGACATGATATCATGTCAATACTAGAATCGAATACATATTCGGGATTAAAAGCAAAAGTAAAATTTAACACTTGGAAGAAGGTATGAGCAACGGAACTAAAGTTGTAAAAAGAAACGGAACAATTCAACCACTCAATCTTGAGAAGATGCATGTAATGGTTGAAGAAGCATGTAATGGTCTTGCAGGAGTATCTGCAAGTCAAGTTGAGATACAATCAGGAATACAATTCTATGATGGTATATCTACTGGTGAGATACAAGAAATATTAATACGTTCTGCCAGTGATCTTATAGATTTAGATCATCCAAACTATCAGTATGTTGCAGCAAGATTATTATTATACTCTGTTCGCAAACAATTATTTGGTAGGTTATTTGAACTACCAAAAGTTAAAGAACATGTTGAAAAGTGTATTGAGAAGGGTGTATATGACCCTGAGTTGACTGAATTATATTCAGATGATGAATTCATCAAACTTGAATCTTTCATTGACCATGACAGGGATTATTACTTCACATATGCTGGACTTAGACAAGTTACTGATAAATATCTTGTACAGGACAGAAGTACAGGTGCTATTCATGAGACACCTCAGTTCATGTATCTGTTGATAGCAGCATCTATATTTTCCAAATATCCAAAAGAAATCAGGCTCGATTATGTTAAACGATACTACGACGCAATCTCAAAGCACAAAATCAACATCCCGACACCAATCATGGGGGGAGTCCGCACACCCCTTCGGCAGTATGCGTCTTGCGTTCTGGTTGATATCGACGACACCTTGGATAGTATTTTTAGTTCTGATATGGCCATTGGTAAGTATGTCGCACAAAGGGCTGGTATTGGCATCAACGCTGGCAGGATCAGGGGGATCAATGCTAAAATCAGGGGTGGAGAAGTTCAACACACAGGTGTCGTCCCGTTTCTCAAAAAGTTTGAATCAACTGTCAGATGCTGCACTCAAAATGGCATCAGAGGTGGATCAGCAACTGTCCACTTTCCAATCTGGCACCAAGAAATAAAAGATATATTAGTATTAAAAAATAATAAAGGAACAGAAGATAATCGAGTAAGAAAGTTAGATTACTCAATTCAATTAAGTGCATTATTTTATCAGAGATTTATTGACAATGAAAAGATTACTCTTTTTTCTCCTCATGATGTGGCAGGGCTTTACGATAGTTTTGGTACAGAGTCTTTTGATGAGTTATACGTAAAGTATGAGAATGATGATTCTATTCCTAAGACACAGGTAGATGCTCAAGAACTTATCCTAGACCTCTTGAAAGAAAGAGCAGAAACTGGTAGACTGTATATAATGAATATAGATCACTGTAATTCTCATTCATCATTTACTGATAAAGTTGAGATGAGTAATCTATGTCAGGAGATAACACTCCCAACTAAACCTATACAACATATTGATGATGAAACTGGAGAAATTGCTCTCTGTATCCTTAGTGCTATTAATATTGGCAAAATTAGGGATGTTCAAGATCTTGAAGCTCTTTGTGATCTTAGTGTTAGGAGTCTTGATGAACTCATTGATTTTCAAGGATACCCCGTCAAAGCAGCAGAGATCGCTACACGAGCAAGACGTTCACTTGGTGTTGGATACATTGGACTTGCACACTATCTTGCCAAGCAAGGTGTAAAATATGATGATCCGAAAGCATGGGAATTGGTACATGATTTAACAGAATCATTTCAATATTATCTAATAAAATCCACAGTAAATCTTGCAAAAGAGAAGGGTGCATGTGAATATTCTAAAAATACTAAATATTCTCACGGTATATTGCCAATTGATACTTATAAAAAAGATGTTGATGAGATCGTTCCTAACAAATTAAAACATGATTGGGAATCTCTTAGAGCACTTGTCTTGGAACACGGAGTCAGGAACTCAACGTTGTCCGCACAGATGCCATCGGAGAGTAGTTCCGTTGTGTCAAACGCAACAAACGGAATCGAACCTCCTAGAGGATACTTGTCCATTAAAAAATCAAAGAAAGGACCTCTTAAGCAGATTGTTCCGCAGTATGGGTCTTTAAAGAATTCATACACTCTTCTTTGGGATATGGAGAACAATCGTGGATACATTAATGTAGTTGCTGTAATGCAAAAATTCTTTGACCAAGCAATTTCTGGTAACTGGTCTTACAATCCACAACACTTTGAAGGTTCTGAAGTCCCAACAAGTGTAATGGCACAAGATCTTTTAACTACATATAAGTACGGTTGGAAAACATCTTACTATCAGAACACCTACGATGTTAAGACAGATGAGGTTGAAAGTGATATCGAAACACCAAATACCCAATTAGACACGTTAATCGAGGACATTATGTGCTCGGATCAGGAGGAAGAAGCTTGTGAAAGCTGTGCAATTTAAAACAAATTCTACAAGGAGATACAAAGTGGTTGATTCCATGACTGTATTTAATACAGAGAAAGTTGATACTAAAAAACAACCAATGTTTTTTGGAAAACCTTTAGGTGTTCAGAGATACGATTCATATAAGTATCCTGCATTTGAGAATTTAACTAAATCACAATTAGGATATTTTTGGAGACCAGAAGAGGTATCTCTACAGAAAGATCGTGGTGATTATCAATCACTTCGTCCAGAGCAGAAGCATATCTTTACATCAAACTTGAAGTATCAAGTAATGCTTGACTCTGTACAGGGTCGTGCACCTGGTATGGCATTTGCACCATATTGTTCTCTACCTGAGTTAGAGGCATGTATGAATGTATGGCAGATGATGGAAATGATTCACTCACGTTCATACACATATATCATGAAGAATGTATATTCAGATCCAAGTGAGGTATTTGATACGATACTTGAAGATGATAGAATACTTGAACGTGCAGCAAACGTAACTGGTTCATATGATTCTTTTGTAAATTCAGCACATCAGTATGATCAAAGTAATTGGTGGAGAGAAGATTGGAAAGGTAGTTACAATTCTGATTTTGAAAGAAAAGAATTAAAAAGAAAACTTTATAGGGCAGTTGCCAATGTTAACATACTGGAAGGTATTCGTTTTTATGTTAGTTTCGCTTGTAGTTTTGCCTTTGGTGAACTTAAACTTATGGAAGGGTCAGCTAAGATCATATCCCTTATTGCTAGAGATGAAAACCAACACCTCGCCATCACCCAAAACATTTTAAATAATTGGAGAAAGGGTGACGATCCAGAGATGATTGACATTGTTAAAGAAGAAGAGCAATGGTTGATTCAAGCATTTAAAAACACAGTTGACGAAGAGAAGAGATGGGCAGAGTATCTGTTCAAAGATGGTTCAATGATTGGACTAAATGATAAACTACTACAGCAATATGTTGAATGGGTAGCAAATCGTAGAATCAGAGCAATTGGATTTAAACCAATCTATGATGTACCTGCAAGAAACAATCCGTTACCTTGGACAGAGCATTGGATTAGTTCTAAAGGATTGCAAGTGGCACCACAGGAGACAGAAGTAGAATCTTATATTGTCGGTGGTATCAAACAAGATGTAAAGAAAGATACGTTCTCAGGTTTCAAATTATAACACAAGAGGGTTTTTAACCCTCTTTTTTATTGACTACATAGAATTGTGATGTTATGATTAAATGACTGAGAAACAAGTTGATTATGAAAACCCTTGGATTTACGAAGGCAATCCTTTTACCTCTGATGATATCGGGGACTATTATGGGTTCGTCTATCGCATCACAAATACCACCAGCGGCAAGTCGTACATCGGAAGAAAGTACTTCGTGCAGAAAAGAAAACCCAAAGGAGCAAAGAGAAGAGTCACAAGTGAGTCAGACTGGAAGAAGTACTACGGAAGCTCTGATGATCTTAAGCAAGATATTAGAAGAGATGGCAAGGATTCTTTCCGAAGAGAAATCCTCAGTCTCCACACAACCCTTGGAAAAGTAAACTACGAAGAGACAAAACAACTATTTCTTCATAATGTGTTAATGGAGGCACTTGACGACGGGACTCCAATGTATTATAATAGCAACATACTCGGACGTTATATGCGTAAAGATTATGGCAACTTTGAAACAGACAGTAAATGAAACATACTATTGGTCAATTGATCGAATGTGTGAACTTTGTTCTCGTGGTAATTTTGAAGAGGTTGTGAATGGTGATTCAATACGTCAAGAATTTGATGAATGGATCATGGCAAACAATAAAAATTTAGATGAGGATATCATCTCAATGGCATATATCGGAGAAGGAAGCGAGTATGATATATAATTTGTATTAATTAGAATCATGTTACAGAAAATAGTAAATGGAATCGCTATTGCAAGTGGTGTTGTATCTCTCACCGTTGTTGGTCTTGGTGGTTACGTATTCATTCGCAAGGATGCGATTATCGAAAACGTCAAAGGCAAAATAATGGAATCTGTTATGCCAGGTGGAATGAGTGGTATTCTTGGTGGTGGAGATGCTGGTGTTGGTGCACTTGAGGGTCTAGTGCCTAGTATGGCACCACCTGAAGGAACAGAACAATCAGCACCTATGTCACCTATACCATTAGGTTTTTAATTCAAGATAGTTAACATAAAGTTAAATTTGCTATATATAAATAGTCGTCTAATTTTATGTCATGGCTGAAGAAGTAAAAAAGAAGGAAGAACCTAAAAAAGTAGGTCCGTTTGGTAAATTAAAGGAACTTGCAGAGGACAAAGAGGAGCAGATGGAAATCTTCTCCACTTTTGTACGCTTGGGTATTTTGATTTGGAGTGGTGGAATCTTAACTTTAAATTATGTTTCAATTCCAAACTTTCCACAAAAAAATATAGATCCAACTTTCATAGCGAGCGTCTTCACAGGAGTCCTAGCTAGTTTTGGAATCCAAACAGCAAAGAATAAGAATGCTAATGGTGGTGGTGCAAAAGCACCTGCTCCAATATCTAAGGCAGATATGGAAAAATTAATTGAAAAGGCAGCAAATACTGCACCTGCTCAGACAATCAGGATTGAACAAGCACCAATGGTACTTGCTCCTACTCCTAACAAAAAAGCATAATGGAAAAGAAAGAAGTGAAATGGTCTAGGTTATTTGCACTTGGATTGGGTGGAGTCGTTGGACTTTCACATCTTGGTATGATTGGAACTCTTATGAATCGTGAGAGTAAATTACCAAGTATCAATGTGCCAGTAGGACCTTATACAGCATACGAAGCAGAAGTCGGAAAAGAAGGATATAAAATTAAATATCGTGCAAACGATCCTTTAGTGATGCATGTGGAACGGGATAGTAACACTAAAGGTGGGTTTCTGGGATTGGCTAATAACAAAGTTAAAACCATCGAACAATACACGATGGACGGTTCAGTTCACACAAAACCCAATAGTTCATCAACAACAATCGCAAACGGAAAATCCGAAGCATGCATCAAGGCAATCGGAGGTGCAGAAGGAACAGGAAGACTCGTCGGTTCCAGTATTGGTGCTAGTGCTGCTCCTGCTCTGTCTAATATTCCCTTTGTTGGTTGGGTTGCTGCTGGTTGGGTGACTATGTTTTCAGGTAATCAAGGTGCAGAGATTGGTGGTCAAATGGCAGAGGATCTTAACAAAGATTGTTAGTGTGTAAACCGACATAATATTGCGTAATTTTACTCAAGTGTTATAATAAATATTATTGTACTGGAGTTGAAAGATCATGTCCCATTACATGTTAGGTTGGCACGACCAACAAAATAAACATTACGAAATCGGTGAATATGCAAATGATGCATTTGAAGCTGTAAGACACGCAAGAGAGGATGTTCCGTATCTACATGAGCATCCTTTTTCTTTAGAATATATTAAAAAGGAGGAGTGATGAACGGAAGATTAGATAAAGTTGCGATGACAGACCGACTTATGAAACTTAAAAGAGAATTACACTATAAGTGTGAGATCGGAGAGAAGGGTGAATGGGAATGTAATGGAGCAAATGAATATCTAAACAAAACTTTTGCTATACTAGATGAATATTGGCAATGACCAATAGATTTAAAGAAATACTTCCACCTCATGTAAAGGAAGATAATTCTCATCCAGAGTTAATAGCACTGGGTATTATGTTATTAGGTATACTTATCATTGATATAATAGGATATTATCACGGTAACATGACATTACTTGAAACCCTAAAAAATTTGTGATTAAATAAAAGTAATTACAAAATTTTTATGCTATCAACACAATATCGTCTACGACTAGTAGGCATATGCAAAGCAATTGCAGCAGGACAAGAAGTAAGTTTAGATGATATGATATGGGCAGAGAAACTAGCAAAGGCAAATACATCTGCAAGAGGTATGTTAGGTTCAGCAAGAAGATTAAAAACGGATGATGACTCAACTTTTCTTAAGTACTTGAATATAGGAGACTCCGATTCAAGGAAACATAGAAGGGGTTTCAGTGGAGCAGATGATATTGCAGATTGGTTTCGTAATGATAGGAGATCAGATGACTGGAGACAACGTGACTGAATATGAAAAGAGAGCACTCGATCCATGTTGGCAACACAAACAAGAATGCATTGCCATGTTCACCCTCGATTCACACAACACTAGCTACTTATATTGTAGAGAAGATGGAACATATTACTGGCAACATTGTCGAAAGGAATCGGAAGACGACATCTTCGTAGATGCAGATGGTCTACAACTTGATTTGTTAGGTGATCCTGTTCTTTCACATGAATGGATCTTGAAAGCAATTCTCTGAGTATATATACTTATAGATACAAAAAAGATATGAAAAGATTTAATACATGGGTTTTAGATACCACAATCTATATCTTAGATTTTCTCTACAGGGGTAGAGATTTTCAAAGATTCTGGGTACTAGAAGTAATCGCAAGAGCACCTTACTTCTCCTTTATTAGTGTGTTACATTTTCGTGAATCTTTAGGACTTCGTGGTGAAGATCACATATACTTAATGAAAGAACACTTTTACCAGGCACTCAATGAAACGGAACACTTGGAAGAAATGGAGCTTAGAGAAGGTAACAAGTATTGGGTTGACCGCTTCTTTGCCAAACATCTTGTTTTACTTTATTATTGGATTATGGTTGGGTACTATCTTATCAATCCTGTTAACGCTTACGACATCAACATGAAGATTGAGAAGCATGCATATGAAACTTATGTAAAGTATAGTGCATGGCATCCAGAAGATAAAAAGATTGCAGAGATTGCACAGGATGAATTAGATCATTCAAGAGAGTTAAGAAAAGCAATGTTAATGATTGCATAATGGAAGTCGTATGGTCAATTAATATTATGGTTGCTATACTTGTGTTAGCAACCACATCTGTGATATACTACATAATGAGATATGACCTTTACAACCCAAATGATTAAATATTTGGCAATACCACTTATACTGGTTGGATGTACCGCACCAGTTACAGACCCACCTGCTCATGCCTTTGAATTAGAAATAGAAGAAACTCATTGGGATCATGTATACAGAGCAATCGAATATATCAAAGCAGGTGAAAGAGAGAAAAAGATGACCGACCCATCTGACGCTATAAATAGTGCACTTGCAGAATTTAACTATGGGAGCAATGGTTCCACCGAGTCGGAAGAGTTGTTACAACTTCCGAGTAACGGAAATCAATAAGGTAGTCGATGGAGACACTATTGATGTAACAATCGATTTAGGATTCGATCTTTATAAAAAAGAAAGAGTCCGTATAGCGGGAGTCGATACACCTGAGAAACGCACCCGTGACTTGGAAGAAAAGGCATTAGGACTTGATGCTACTGAGTGGATGAAAAAAAATTTAGAAGGAGCAATCGATGGAGATGACGAACTTACTATACGAACTGAACTTAAAGGCGGGGTTGGTAAGTATGGCCGTTTGCTTGGTTGGTTATATGTTGGTGATGAAGAAATATCACTCAACGAATTGATGATCACCGAAGGGTATGCATGGGAGTATGATGGTGGTACAAAACAAAAGAACTTTGAGGAACTACGTGAGATTCGTAGATCACTAGGTACATTAGACGAGAGTTAAAATGAAAGAATTTATCGGAACGCAAATCAGTAGATTTTTCAACTCAGGAAAATGGGCATTGAAACTAATCTTTCTTGTTGTAATAGTTGAACTAGGTATTGTTGTAGGTGCGATTGCGACTCAAGAACTTGATGAAAATGATAGTAATAACATCAAACATATATTATCGTTAGTTGCTACAAAGTCATTCGCATTATATGCTGCTGAGAAAGGAAACCCACAACCAAAAGCAGAATGAAGAACATCTTTAATATTATGTCAGCAGCATCTTTTGCGGGTGTTGTATTTCTTATTGGTATGACTGTCTATGCGAATGTAACTAGACAAGCACGTATTGATGAGAACAGAGAGTATATCAAAAGTGTCATAGAAAAACAAGTTTATCAATCAATACAACTAACTATGCCACCAGTGACAGGTAAAGTAAATGTCGGAAATAAAACAAATTAATGTTCCAAATATTGTAATACCAAAGTTTGGTACAAATGAGGTATGGTTAAATGGTGTGCCTTTTGTTCCTAATAATGATCCACCTGTGACATTACAACTTGGGTTTCCAATTGTGGAAATACCTGGTTGCGTCAAGATGCACAAGGACAATCAGGATAAGGTTACACGATTACCTTTTGATAAAGATCTTGTAAATCAGGATGAAAAAGGTTCTACAACCTTATGTCCACATGGTGAGTATCCAACGTATGATGCGATGGATTATACACCAGAGCAATTAATAATTCAAAGAGAAACACCACCACCTCCTGTTTCACCACCACCAGAAATAGAACCACCAGAACTCCCTGATACAGGTGATATTGGTGGTAAAGAAGAAGTTGCTTGTCCTGGTCCTGGTCAATTAAGAGTTGGTGATATTACACAATCAGGTGATGAAAGAGTAGTCGGTCACGAACTGAGTGCAGATAGTAAAACCTGTGTAACCTTATATGAACCAACCACCGCAGTCGAAAAATTTCTTCCCTCTACAAATCAGGCAACAACAACACTTGCAGTCGCAGTGATTGCAACAGCAGGTGCAGCTGCAACACCATTAATATTGAGAGTGGTTAAACCGATATTTACAAAGATATGGAAAACGATACAAAAAAAATTAGGTAAGAAAGTTGATGTGCCTACCCGTGCAGAAATAAAAGCTAATGAGTATCGTGCGAAGAAGGGTCTACCACCTTTGAAGAAAAAGTAATTAAGGATTACCGATAGATATAGATTTTAGATCACTTGCATCACCAGTTGGTAATGTAGTTGGTAGTGGTTTTTGTTCGATTACATGATTGTGCTCTGCAACAACACCTGGTGGATTCACTAATACCACATCAGCACATACCTTATAATATGGTGACTTTGGATGGAACATAATACCAGCTTTCATTAATTCACCACAGTTCTTTAATCTTGCAATCTCAAAATCTAATCTTTTATTTGCAACTCCTTGCTCCATCAATGCAATGTTTGCTGCTGCTGCCTGTTTACATTGTTCTTGTAATGTCTTATCTAATGGTTTCGACCAAGTAGCAGATACACCTAATGATACTGTGCTACTATCTTTCTGACCTGTGCGAACTGGTTTATAATATAATATCTCACCTGGATTATCTGGCACATCATCATTATTTGCATCTACGTTATTATATACAGGATCTTGCCAATATTCTTCATAAGGACGTTTGACTGCAATATTACCTGTTAGAAACGGTGTAACGTTCATGGTAGGACCTTGACACTGTATGCCATTTCCATAAGTATTTGTTATATACGGACCTTGTAAAACCTGTATAGCTTGATTTGTGACGCTTCCAGAACTGTTTGCCACTGGATTTGCTGTTGCAGAAACACCACCTATGTCACTCGCAAACGTAGGTGTTGCAGTTCCTAATAAACAGATCGAAATCAGTTTGAGAAGGTGCTTGTTGTATTTGTTACGCTTTGTATAGTTGTTGTGCGATTTATGATTGTATGATTTGAAAGACCTGGTCCAGAATAACTTTCTGTAAATTGAAAGGCTTCTCCTGGTGTTGTTATTGTAAAGTTTGGTTTGTTGCTTAGATCCAAGTTCGTCCATGTTGAAGTCACTCCATTTAATGTATTACTATTTCCTGTTGTATTCGGAGCAGAAATAGTAGTCCCATCGTGGGATATATTTGTACCAGTTATCACATATTGATAACCAGTATCATAATTCATTGAATTAATAGTTTCAGTTACGGTAGATGTTGTCTCCGTGTTGCTGGTCATCGAGCCCTGAGTAAAATTAGGAACCACAGGAACAGCATTCGCAGTCCTCGCACTCGCAAGGGCAGACACACCCACAACAATCGCAAGTAGTCTCCTCATTTGTCATTAGTTAATTGTCAATTCGTTTACAAACTGTCCAGTAGCCACAGTACCTGCGCCACCTGCTGTTACAGTGATAACACCAGCACTTGTAATAGTACCAGCTAATGTATCTTTTGCACCAGAAGCAGTTGATACCTGACTTGAGAAGTTACCGACAGCACCTACAGTTGGTGCAGATGTTGGAACTGCGTCTGCTTGAATATAAGAACTCGAAAAGCTGAAAGCTGAACCTGCTGTATCTTGAGTTGCTGCAATTGTACCTGGACTATAAACACCCGATGTGATAGTTCCTGCAGATACTGTACCTGCTGTTGTACCATCGGTTGTATCAATGTTTGAACCTGATATGGTAAATGTTGATCCAATCCTATCAACCTGAGTTGCAGCTGCGTTTACACTCAACTGAACACTACTTGATAATTTATGAGTTAGATCTGCCATCGCAGGTGAACTAAAACCCGCTAACAATAATATAGGTAATAGTTTTTTCATCTGTAAATGTACCTATTGATATAGCTTTATTTAGCGTCCAAATATTTACATATTATAACATTAAATTAAAAGCTTGACAACTGTATCAACATACACTATAGTATATTTGTTGGACGCAACATAGGGAGTGACTGAATAAACTTACTGGCAACCGCTGGTTAAGGTGATGAGACACAGGTGGTGCTGCTGCGAAAGCAGAATCGACTTACCAGTCGGGTCTCAGGCAAGAATGTATTTACTCTGTAGTAATGCCCATTCTTTGTTGGTACACAGGAACCCAACCTCCCCTCTTCTTTTTAAGACCTAAGATGCAACTCATGAGAGTCGGGCAGATGGTCTTCTTTTTTTACCTATTAATTAAATGAAAATATTTTTAGATACCGCAAACACAACTGAGATACAAGACGGATATAATACAGGACTTATAGATGGGATTACTACCAACCCAACTCTGATTATGAAGAGTGGTAGAGATCCAGAAATTGTATATCAAGAACTCATTGACATGGGATTAACTGATGTCAGTATGGAAGTTGTAGGAAATCGAAAAGAGATGTATGAAGAGGGTTTAAGACTCTCAGAAAAGTTTGGTAAGTATGCAACAATCAAAGTTCCTTGTACTCCTGATGGTCTTGCAGTTTGTAGAGAACTATCAAGACAACTAATCAGAGTCAATGTAACTCTTATCTTCTCAGTTACACAAGCAATACTCTCTGCCAAGGCAGGTGCAACTTATGTGTCACCATTTGTAGGAAGAGTTGATGACAATTCATTTGGTGGTCTATGTCTGATAAAAGATATTGCAAATACCTATGCAAAACAGAACTGGAAGAGAACAGAAATACTTGCTGCATCCATTCGTAATGTGAGAGATGTGGGTCGTGCTTTTGAATATGGTGCGAATATTTGTACGATTCCTCCATCAGTATTCAACAAGATGTATAATCATATTCTTACTGATAAAGGGTTAGAACTCTTTGAAAATGATTGGAAATCAACACAAAATGTATAGCTTGACACAATTTTGATCCTATGGTACACTAAATACCATTACATAACGAAGGACTCGAAAGATCGTAACCCTGCGTAGAATGTAAAAATCTTGTCGAAAGATTTTCCATCCGCAGGTTTTTTAATGCCTAGCGAGATACTTTTAAAAAAATGATTAAATCAACAATCGCTGCAGTAGCAGCATCTCCATTCCTATTCGCAGGTGCAGCATTTGCTGGTCCATACGTTAATTTGGAAGCAACTGGTTCATACCCTGATGGCACCTACACATCTGGTGGACTAGAAGCAGTAGTTGGATATGAAGGAGCAACAGAAGGAGGAATCGGTTGGTACGTTTCTGGTGGTCCTACAGTTACTCATACAGAATCTTCTGATGAGTTCGGTGATGTAGAATTCATTGGATACCTTGGTGGTTCTTATGATAAGTTCTACGGAGAAATCTCTGGTGTAACAACTCCTAGTGACGATATTGACTTCTCTGCTAAAGCAGGTGTTAAGTTCGTTTTCTAAGTTAAAGTAACGACTTTACAAAGACCTCTACATAGTAGGGGTCTTTTTTATATAATGAATTTACTCAAGCATCCGTTGTTTCAGATCAATATGATATTGGTTTGTGCTCTTGTGTTTATAGAGTTGCTACACGTTAACTATCACAGAACAGCACCACCTTGTCCTGTACAGCAAATAGAAATGGAAGATGATTGGTGATATATAGTTGTGATATCATAACAATTAAATGAATCGCAAAGCAAAATTATTATTAAAGATAGTAGTCCCAGTTGCCATTATGGTTCAACTGACTGCTATCATTGTTTTGTTGAGCAAGGATAAAGCATTTAATTGTAGATTGTATGATAAAGGCGCAATAGCTTGTAGACAAATAAAATTGTAATGGAACCAATTAGAATAAGATGCCGCTCCTGTGGAAAGGAGGTAATAGGGGTATCTGGCAAATCAGTATGTTGTGGTTGCTCAAACATGACAACAGTTTATAATGATCGTATATCCGCAAAGAATATGGATAAGGTTATTATGTTGAGTAACTATTCAAATCCTAAATCAAAGAGTCTCTTTACTGGAGATGAATTAGAATGGCAAGAGAAAAGAAACCAACGCAGAGTTCGTAAATTGGACTTTGAGGTCAGGTAGTATAAATAATAAAAAAGTATATTAATGGCTAGTAATCTTCGAGTAGATAGTATAGTTCCAGCAACTGGTGGTAGTGTTTCAATCGGAACAGCAACTGGTGATGTTACCATACCTGGTAATCTGGGGATAGCTGGTGTGTTGACATATGAAGACGTAACAAATATAGATTCAGTAGGTGTTATAACAGCAAGGGATGGACTTCGTGTTACTGGTGTTACCACCATAACTGGTACAGGAGAATATTTACTCCAATTAAATAAATCTGATTCGAGTGCAGTTTATACTCAATTTACAAACAGCACATCAGGAACTTCAACATCTGATGGTTTTAGAATTGGTATGGATTCTAATGAAGATGGATTAGTATGGCTTAGAGAAGATGGAAATGTAAAATTTGGAACCGATAATTCAGAGAGACTTCGCATCGGAGGTAATGGTGAAATAGGAATTGGTGGTGCAAACTATGGAACATCAGGTCAAGTATTAACAAGTCAAGGTTCTGGTTCAGCAGTTCAGTGGGCATCAGCATCAAATCCGACTCTTGCTCACGCATTTGTGTTTATGGATAGTCAATATTTTACAAGTTCAACTACTTTATTGGAATTTAATAATAGCACAACCAATGATAAATCTTCGGGAGTAACAATAACTAGAGGAGGAAGTGAAAGATTTACTCCAACAGTTGCAGGTGTATATTTAGTTCAAGGTATGTTACATTACACTCATGGTAGTGGTGGTACCTATACACCAACTCTATATCTTTACAGAAATGGTAGTTCGTACGCATATACACAAGGTATTGTAAATTATAGTGGTGGGCATTATGATTCTTTAAATATACAAGCAATGATGACATTTAATGGAAGTAGTGATTATGTTGATATGCGAGCAAATCATAATGCTGGAGGTAACGCCACTATGCAAACTCAATCAACATTCTCTATGTTTAGAGTAGGAGCATAAATAGTCAAAAAGAATGAGTATACTGAACGTCAATAAAATTAATCCAGTCGGTGGTGGTTCTACAATAACCATTGCTGGAATTGCGAGTGTCACAAGTTCGGTCACTGCTCCGAGTTTTGTGGGTGCTGTCACTGGTAATGTCACTGGTAATGTCACTGGTAATTCTGACACTGCATCAGGTTTAAGTGGCAACCCTTCAATTAATACTACTGGTATTGTTACTGCGACTTCTTTTGTACCAACAGTAGGACAACTTTCTCATCGCAACCTTATAATCAACGGAGCGATGAACGTGGCCCAACGTGGTACGTCATCCACAACGGTTGGTTATCAAACTGTTGATAGGTGGAGAAATCAATTTGGTGGAACTGAGGAGAATAACACTCAAGCTCAATCATCTTTATCAAGTAGTGATACACCATTTTCTTTCGGTTTTAGAAAATCATTTAAAGTAACAAATGGAAACCAAACAGGTGGTGCTGATGCGAATAATCTTGTTTACATAAGACATCATATTGAGGATCAGAATATTGCAAATAGTGGTTGGAATTATACCTCATCATCTAGTTTCATAACATTATCTTTTTGGGTTAGAGCGAGTGTCGCTCAAGACTATCATTTTCATTTGAGAACAATGGGAAACCCAGTTCAGTTGTATCCGATGGAAATGACCCTATCAGCAAATACTTGGACAAAAATTACAAAAACAATTCCAGGCAACAGTAATATAGTATTTGATAATGATGATACTGATGGTATGCACGTTAATTTCAATCTATACTGCGGAACTGATTACACATCTTCTAGTGCCAATAATGATCAATGGCAAGCGTATAGTGGTAGTATTTTTGGTGGAAAAGATCAAACCACAACATGGTACACAACAAATGATGCAACATTTGAACTAACAGGAGTTCAATTAGAAGTTGGTCCTGTATCGACCCCGTTCGAGCACCGCAGCTATGCAGATGAGCTTGCACGTTGCCAGAGATATTTTTATAAATGGGTTTCAAGTCAAGCTTACTCTAATATGTGTCTTGCTTATGCTGGTTCTTCAACACAAGTAGAAACTGTATTTAATTTACCAGTAGTTATGAGAGCAAGTCCTTCTTTTGCATATTCAGGTCAATTTAGATTTGTTGGTTATAACCCACAAAATGTTACAAATTTAAGTAATTTAGTAGTTCATAGATCACACACTTTAACTCCTTATCTAAGAGGCACAGTTTCGGGGTCAGCAAGTGGACTTGTTGGTGAACTTGGAGATAGTGGTTCTAATAATGCTACTGCATCTTTTAGTGCAGAACTATAAATAGAACTATGTCAACACTTAGAGCCAACATCATTGATTCTCACTCCACTTCAACGGAGTTTAAAGAAACCATTACAGCAAATGGTGATAATCAGTGGTTGGATACATATGGTGTAATCAAAGCAAATCGTGATACGATTGCTGAAAGTATTACAATACCTTCTGGAACGAATGGTCTTTCATCAGGACCAGTAACGATTGCAGATGGACATACGATTACAGTTAATGGTGAGTGGGCAATCGTATGACAAAAATAGTTGTCAATACAATACGTTCACAGACAGGAGTTACTTCTGTCACTTTCCACGATACAGTCACTGCAAATGGTAAGAAGCAATGGTTAGATCGTTTTGGAATTATCAAAGCAAACAGCACAGAAATTAATGAAAATGTTACTATCCCATCAGGAACAAACGGACTCACTGTTGGCACTGTCAAAGTGGGTGCAGGATATTCTGTCACAGTTCAGGGTAACTGGAGGGTGGTATGACAAGTAAGATAGTTGTTAATAATATTGAAGCAGATGCTGGTATTAATACAGTTACCATATCTGGTGATGTTACTGCAACCAATGTAACGGGAATACATCATGGTGATGGTGCAAACTTAACCAGTATACCTGCTGGTAATTTGACTGGTACAGTTGCTGATGCAAGAATATCAGCACTTACTGCATCAAAATTATCAGGTGCATTACCAGCAATTAGTGCTGCAAATTTAACAAACGTACCTGCTGCAAATATTACTGGAACTTTACCAGCAATTAGTGGTGCAAACTTAACTGGTATAGGAGGGTGGACTCACGTTAATTATCTTTCATTGAGTGGTGGTAGTTACACATTTTCAAGTATACCCACTGATACTTCTCAACTTATTTTTTATTTTGGAGGTCTGTCTAGTGATACAGGAGCATCTGGAAGTGAAAGTTATCCTGCCATAAGACTAGGTACAAGTGGAGGTTTGAAAACTGATAATTATGTAACTGTCACTGGATATCTTGAAACAAGTTATCACTATGTTAGTGCATGGACTAGTAGAGCAATATTAATAAGAGAAAATTATGGTAGAGCAGCTAATGCTTTTACTGGTTTTATGACCTGTTGGAAAGCACCTAACACTAATAAATGGTATATGAATTGTGTTATGAATAGAGGAACAAGCAACGCAACAGATTTTCGTACTTCATCTTTCATAGATTTGGGTGCAAGTATTACTCAAGCTCAACTCTTTTTAAATACAGGTTCATTTGATGCTGGTTCTGTGGCATTAAGTTATTATCAAGATTAAAATGAAAAACATTACTTACAACGTACAAACAGGAGAAACAACAGAATCAGAGATACCTGATTCTCCAGCGACTGATGTAGAGGCACTTTCTTCTTTAAGGGCAACAAGGAATGTTCTTTTAGCTGAAACAGATCATTATGCACTTGCTGATAATACCTTGACCGATGCGATGAAGACATATCGACAGCAGTTGAGAGATTTACCATCTAACACTGCTGATCCACATAAAGTAACTTGGCCAACAAAACCATCATAAATAACTAAATGGCACTAACAAGAGCAACCGATAAGATAATTGCAAATGCTGATGGGAATCTAAACCTATCAGGAATTGTTACTGCAACTAAATTTGTTGGTGATGGTTCACAACTAGCAGGTGTATCTGGTTTAGGAACTGCATTAAGTAATGTATCTACAAATCCATTAAATAAATTATACTATGTAAATAGTATTTTGAGTATTGATAGTAATACGATTGTTGATCCACCATCAACTGCTGTTGCTGTTTATACAAACTATTCAGAATTAAGAATCGAAGAAAGTGTTGATCTAACAATCGAATCAGGTGACTTAGTTCCTGATGTCCTCGACTTGTTTGTCTCATAAATAACTAAAAATATAAACCATGTCAAGATTAAGGGCAAATCAAATAACAAATAAAACCGCAAACGGTGCTCCTACTGCGACTAATGGTTTTATAGTAACAGGAGTTTGTACTGCGACAAGTTTCGTAGGAAGTGGTACTGCTTTAACTGGTATTGATGCAGCTACATTAAAATTTGGTAATGCAACAAAAGCACAGGCAGTTTCAGGTGGTGTAAATATTACTGGTGATGTAAGTGTAAGTGGTGCTTTAGGTGTTGCAGGAGTATTAACATACGAAGACGTAACGAACGTTGATTCGATAGGTGTCATAACCGCAAGAGATGGATTACGTGTTACTGGTATTGCAACTGCAACCGCATTTCATGGTGATGGTTCACAACTTACAGGTATTTCAGTAGGTATTGCAACAGAAGCATCTACGGTTACAGATGGAAATACAGTTGTATTAAATTTATCAAAAGATGATCATAAAGTTTTAGCATCAGGTGTAGTTACAATTGATGTAACAGGTGGAACAGAGGCAGATAGTCATACAGTCAGAATTGAAAATGTGGGTGTGTCAACAGTTGGATTTAGCACAGCATTCTTATTCCCATCGGGTGGTACACCAGCATTACCAACAGCAAGTGGAGCAATAAGTATATTATCGTTTACGGTGCATAAAGCAGGAGCAGCAGGAACATCACTCCTTACAGGTGTGTCAGTAAACTTTAGTTGAGGATAAGTAATGGGAAGACCGTTTGTACCAAGTATCATTACATCTGATAAATCTGTTGGTGGAGCAACAATAGAAAAAAGTGTTTCATTAAATGATGGTGATGCTGTAAGATTTCATAGAACAGGAACCGTTGGAGTAGATGGATGTAGAAGAATACATACCGTCAGTATGTGGTTGAAAAAAACTGTTAATGATAGTGAGAGACATTTTTTTTCAGCAAGAAATGCATCAAGCACTCCATATAATGATTTTAGATTTGAAAATAATAATAAATTAAACTGTTATTATTATAGTGGAAACTGGGGAAGTGGTTCTTGGAGATATCAGAATTCTGATGGGGAATATAGAGATTCAAATGGTTGGTATCATTTTGTACTTGCTTTTAATTCAACTCTTTCTACTGATACAGAAAGAGTTAAGATTTATCTAAATGGTCAACGAATCCCACACTCTGATTTTGGTACAGTGATTCATCCATCTCAAAACCATGAAAACTCCATATGTGGTAATGGTTATACTCACGCAATAGGTGGTTTAGGAAATGTTAGTTCACAAAACTGGGATGGTGGTTTTGCAGAGTGTATACTGGTTGATGGTGCTGAATTAGAACCAACTGACTTTGCATTTACTGATGATTTAACAGGACACTGGAAACCTAAAAGGTTTGATCCAGTAAAATCTAATATTCCTAATAAAAAGGGTAGATTTTTTAGTAGTACTTGGACTGCATCGGGAAATGGATTTGGATCTGCACCTGTGACAAGAGCATATGATGCTCCAACTGGTAATCTTAATAGCGATTATGCAAATAATGCTGCTGGAGGACAAATACTAACTTGGAATACTTCAACATATAATTTAAGTGGTTCTCTTAGAATATATGGATATAGTAGTAGTGGTTTGTATGATATTTACGTAAATGGACAAAAAGCAGCTGACACTCCTTCTTCTCACGGTTGGATTGAATGTGGAACTCATGGAAAAATAAATGAGATTCAATTTGCTGGAACAAGTTATAATACAAATAATGGATTAGGAGGTGCAGGTATATACTTCAATACTTTTGTAGTTGATGGAGTACGGTTGAGAGATAATACACATCCTTTTGGTCAAGAGGGTCATCACATTAATTTTTCAGATACCTCTGGATTAACAGCAACAACGATTGGAAGAGATCATTCTGGTAGTGGTAATAATTTTACACCTGCTAATCTGCAATCTGGTATGATCAACGTCAAAGATTCTTGTTCAGGTTTTGCATATCCAGCTACTTCACCCATTTCTGCAAATTATGCTACATTTCTGGAAATGCATCAAAATTCAGGTAATACTACTTTTGGTCATGGTCTTAGAAATGCAAATATTCCAGCATCAAATGCAACTGGAAAAGCATATGGTAATATACCAATGAAATCTGGAAAATGGTATTTTGAAGTTTACTATGATCAAGCTGGTGGTAATGGTGCTTTTCTATATGTAGGTTTAGGTGATATGGCTAGTGGGGATAGTTTCGTTCGAGCTGTAAGAGGTCAAGATGGTGAAAAACTACCTGGTAATGCAGCAACTGAAGTTCGTTTTACAACTGGTGATTATATTAATGTTGCTGTTGATTTAGATCATGGTACATGGTTTATTGGTAGAAACGGTACTTATTGGTTTTCTGGTAATCCTGTGACTGGAGCAGGATATGTTCATAATGATTTATTGACAGGAGTATCGACTTATGGTGGATTAGTACCAAGATTTTCAAATGCAACAAGTAGTGCTGCTCAAAACTTCACAATTAATTTTGGACAAAAACCTTTCAATAATACAGTACCTGCAGGATATAAACTACTATCAACAAATGCAATTGATTCAACATCTATTAAACCAAAGAAACATTTTGAAACCTTACTTTATACAGGTAATGGTGGAACTCAATCAATAACTGGTTTAGAGTTTGAACCAGATTTTGTTTGGTTAAAAGTGAAAAGTCATGCTGGCGATAATCATCATCTTTATGATTCTATAAGAGGAGCAGGAGAAACAATATTTTCTAATACAGATGGTGTTGAACAAACTGATACTGATAGACTTACATCACTTAATAGTAACGGTTTTACTTTAGGTAATAATTATAGAGTTAACGGAAGTGGTAGAACTTTCGTTGCTTGGTGTTGGAAAGCAGGTGGTGCAGCAGTCTCAAATACTGATGGAGATGTAACTTCTACAGTATCTGTAAATGAAGAAGCTGGATTTTCAATTGTAAGTTTTACTGTTCCTGCTGGATCAGGATTTAGTATAGGACACGGATTGAGTAAAGCACCAGAAACTATTTGGATGAAAAATCGAGATCATGCGAATAATTGGGATATTTATCACCACAAAAATGGTACGAATCCAGAGCAATATCGTTTGATATTTAACAGTACTTCTGCTAGACAAGATTACCCATATCTAGATGATACTGTTCCTAGTTCTACTGTGTTTAGAACAAGAGGTGGTGGTAACTGGTATAATACTGGTAATAAAATCATAGCTTATTGCTTCTACTCTGTACCAGGATTTTCTAAGATGGGATCCTACACAGGTAATGGTAGTAGTGATGGACCTGTTGTTTACACTGGGTTTAGACCTGCGATGATAATTATTAAACGCATTGATACAACTGAAGATTGGTGGATTCATGATTATAAAAGAAATCCAGATAATCCAATAAACGATAATCTTTATCCTAATGGATCAGAAGCTTCAGCAATAGAAACTGCCTCAGATTTTTTTTCAAATGGATTTAAATTAAAAACAAGTAATCAAAATTGGAATGATAGTGGTGATACTTATGTTTACTGGGCGTGGGCAAATACATCACAAACCTCACCATTTGGTGGACAATCGAGAGCTTATTAATGTCATTCACTAAAGTCGCACCAGCAGGAATAGGAACTTCACCAGGTAATTCAATACTGATTGGTGATTCTTTGCTGCATTCAACTGGTATTGATATTGGAAGTAATACTGGTATCGGTGTCACAATCAGAAAACATGGTGATGCAACATTCACAGGAATCATAACTGCGTCTGCATTCTTTGGAGATGGTTCAGGTTTAGAAGGAGTATCAAGTTCAGGTATTGGAACACCATTAAGTGATGATGATACAAGTGATTTAAATAAAGTTTACTATGTCAACCAAGAATTAAGTATTGGATCAACTGTTACTGTTAATCACCCAAGTTCGGCAGTTGCATCATATACACACTATCAAGATTTAGTTGTAACAGATGACGCAGATTTTATTGTGTCGGACGGAGATACTTTCATACCTGACGTTTTAGGTATTCGCACAAGCACTTCAACTGCAAGTGCTGCAACTGGTGGTCGTATTCGTGCAGGTACAATCACAAATGCAGGTGCAAACGGAGCAGTTAATTTTCCGAATGGGTTGGTTGGAACTTCTGCTACATTTACTGGTGTATTAACATATGAAGATGTAACAAACGTAGATTCAATCGGTGTTGTCACAGCAAGAGCAGGTGTAAATGTTGTAGGTAATGATTTAAACGTAGGGAGTAATATTAAATTAGGTAATGCGAGTGGTATTATAACAGCAACAAGTTTCCGTGGTGACGCATCACAAATGACTGGTGCTGGATTAGGAACTGATGGAAGTGCAAACACATCTGGTATTATAACAGCAACTGCATTTGTACCAACAACAGGACAACTCTCTCATCGCAACAAAGTCATCAACGGAGCCATGACTGTTAGCCAAAGGGGAAGCAGTTTTACTTCTGATGGATATACTTTAGATCGGTTTGAAAGACAACAAAGTAGTGATGGTGCTTTTACAATTACACCATCTACAACTTCCCCTGATGGTTTTGCTAAAAGTTTAAAAGTAGATGTAACAACTGCTGATACAAGTTTAGCTGCTGCTCAATATGCACAAATTAAGCATAAAATTGAAGCACAAGATTTACAAGATTTAGCATTTGGAACAAGTGCAGCCAAAAATATTGTTTTATCTTTCTACGTTAGATCAAATAAAACTGGTAATTATGGTCTTTGGATTCAACAAAGTGATAACAGTTTTAAACAAGTAACTTTGCAATATACAATAAATTCTGCTGATACTTGGGAAAGAAAAACATTTTCGATTGCTGGGGATACTTCTGGAGTTATCAATGATGACAATGGAGATGGTTTTATTATTGCATGGGGTCTTGCTTCTGGTACAGATAAAACAAGTGGTTCATTAAGAAGTAGTTGGACTGCCCAAGCCGCAGCAGATCAATTTGCTGGACAAGGAGTAAATTTATTAGATTCAACTTCAAACGAGTGGTATTTAACAGGAGTTCAATTAGAAGTTGGTCCTGTAGCGACCCCGTTCGAGCACCGCAGTTTTGGAGATGAACTTGCACGTTGCCAACGCTATTATTATATGCATCATAACACTAGTAAGACTGGTACTGAAGGTAATTACAGAGTGTTATGTCTTGGATTTGCATCTGGCACAACCGAGGTTACTGGTCATATTTTCTTTCCTGTTACAATGAGAGCTAATCCCTCAATAGATGCTAATTCTGGTGTTGTTGGTGGTATTGGATATTGGAGAATAGGAGGTGGTGTTCACGGAGGTGACAAATACATAGATGGTGCTTGGGCTTTAGCTTCACCTACTACTCGGTCAACTCGTATATACGCAACACCTAGAGTCAGTCTCACTAATGGTGCAACTGGATACATAGATGGTAGAAATGATGCCTCATATATGGCATTTTCTGCAGAACTGTAGGAGACACATAAATAATTAAAAATATAAAAAATGTCGAGAATTAGAGCAAATACAATAACGAACCAGAATGCAAATGGTGCGCCTAATTTTCCTGATGGTTTAACTGTTACTGGTATAGTTACTGCAACAGTATCAAGTTCCACACTTGGTTCTCTCTCCGTGACTGGTAATGCAACAGTCGGAGGAAATCTTAGTATTGGTGGCACATTAACATATGAAGACGTAACAAATGTAGATTCGATTGGTATAATTACAGCAAGAAGCAGTATTAATGTTAATGCTGCTAGTAGTGGTATAGGTGTAACAATAAATTCTGGTGGTATTAATGTTGCAGGTATTGTAACTGCAACAAGTTATAGAGGTGATGGTTCACAATTATCAGGAATAAGTGTTGATCCATCAGCAGCTGCGAGTTCTTCTGGATTTTTAAAAGTTTTAAACGCATCAACTCCACAAATAAGATTAAATAATGATGCAAGTGATGGTGCCACTACAAGAGCATTTTTTGGGATTGCATCAGGTAGTAATAATTTCGTAAATGGTTCAACAGCAAATGACACAGTTTTAACTGCAAGAGCGGCTGGTGATTTATTAATTGGATGTGGTTCTACAGTAAGAATGAGAATAAGTGAAAATGGACATGTAACAAAACCAAATACTCCAATGTTTCAGGCTCGTCATTCTACTAATGGTGCTATAACTATTAACCAAGGAGTAATTCCTTTTGGTACTGTTATAAACAATGTAGGAAGTCATTATAATAATAGTAACTACCGATTTACTGCACCTGTGGCTGGCATTTATTTATTTTATGTTGGTTGGTTTGTAATAAGTCATAGTACTCATAGAGTATCCTTACGAGTTAACGGTGGAGATTTTTCAACCCCATATATTAATGGTTTTAACACTGGTCAAATTAGTGGTGTAGTGAATCCAGCGGGTTCTCATTTTTTATCTTTATCAGCAAATGATTATGTAGATTGTTATACAGATGGTGCGTTTACACCCTACGGAACTCATTTAGGATGGGGTGGTTGTTTATTACATTAAGATAAAAACTTCCTAAATATAATTACCTACATCAGAACTTGCGTGGTATTTTAGCAAGGAGATAATAGGGGAAGAGTTTTTACACCAAGATGGACGATATCCAAAAAGAACTTAAAGATGTGCAAAAGAAGATAGATGATATTGAAAAGAAACAAGAAATGTTAAAACGGATACAAGAATTAGACCGTTTACGTGAGGAAAAGCAAGCAAAACGACCAACTGGACATTCTTATGAAAAATGATATACTAGATAATAAAAAGAAATCCACCATGATAAGGCAATTAATTACTGAGTTTCCTTTGACTGATGTTCCTGTAGAAAGATCTGTCACTGAGGAAAAAATTCGCAAGTATACTTACTCGAAAGATGAAGTAGATGTGCTAATTGCTGCTGCAGTTAAAGAAGCAGTTGACGAAGCAGTCAAGATTGATGAAGCATCAATGGCAAAGCATAATCGTGATGCAACTGTCCTAAGTATGATTCTCGGATTCACTACACTCGCATTATTTGTTGACGGTTTGTTAAGAGTGTTGGGTATTATTCCACCATTTATGGATTTAGATGTTAATATATTAGAAAGGATTGTTGATCGTGTTGAAGTCGATGTGATTGATAAAATCAAACAAGTTCCTATACAAAAATTATTCCATCGATAATGAATGACGTTACAGTTTTAATATATTTGGCATGCTTCGTTGCATTATTCGGAGCAACCTTTGCTTTTATGTGGAGAATGATGGGATCTACATTATCAGAATTTAATAAGACACCAGTTAATTCTTATGGTGATGCAATGAAGGCATATAAAATTCCAGCACCACACCCAGAAATGGAGGGTATACAGTATGGTGAAGAGTTATTAGTTTTCAATCCAGAAGAAGAAGATGATGATGACGATGATGGGGATATTGTAGTAAGAGCTTGACAGAAAAACGATAAAAACTTATAATACAGAGGTAAACCGATATAGAGTAATGACACTCACCTCTAAATTTAAAAAAGACATAAGCACTCTCCGTGCAGCAGCAAACAAAGAAATATTCTTGGATGTTAAATATCCAAAGTTATTTAAGAAAGTAAAAAGATATTACGAAGGATTACAATATATTGATTTAAAGGGTGAAGACCCTGACGCAGACTATAATGCTGTGATAGAATGTATTATAGAGGACTTAAACCAATGATTGAAGTACTAGTACAGAATGAACCATACAGGTATGTAAAAATGCCTAATCCACTAGAGAATGGTCAACCAGACTATCGTATTCAAAAGTGGAATAATCACAATGGATATAAAGACATGTATCTCTGTGACAACTATATGCAGTTTCAAACTGCTATAGATGACTTTGAGTATACAAAATGGTTAGATCCTGCAGGAGTGCCTTGTTATGTGTGTGATAAATAAATCAGAGTTTATTAATAAACATGGCATATAAAAGCACAGGAACAGCAGGTAAGTCTGCAAGTGGAGCATCAATGTCTAAGTATGATGTTGAAGTAGAAGCAAGACTTCAAGCACTTGAAGCAGTTGTACATGATCATAGTGAAGGTACTTCTGATGCAACACTTGAAGATAAGGTTGCAAAAATTACAAAGTGGTTGGAAGATAACACATCTTACTACGGACATTAATTATAATCTTTTATAATGAGAAAGTTTGAATTTAGACCTTGGGGTTGGTACATCACTCTTGATGAAGGGATTAACTACAAGGTTAAGAAGATACATTTAAATCCAAACACAAAATTATCACTTCAATACCATCACCATCGTGATGAACATTGGACAGTGGTGGAAGGTTCTGGTAAAGCGATCGTAAATAAAAACGTTTTTATTATGAATGATGGTGATGATATGTTTATTGCAAAAAAAGCAGTGCATCGAATGGAAGCAAGTCCAGATGGTGTAACTTTTGTAGAAGTGCAGAGAGGGAAGTGTGATGAGGAAGATATTGTAAGACTACAAGATGATTATGGTAGAGTTGACAAACAAGCTTAATTTTCTTATACTAAATATATTGATCGACTATTCCTATAGGATATGAGAGAGTACAAAAAAACCGCACTTGTTCTTGGTGCAGGTGGATTTATTGGCAGTCATATGGTAAAGAGACTGCGTAAAGAAGGATATTGGGTAAGAGGTGTAGACCTTAAATACCCTGAGTTTTCTAAGACAGAAGCAAACGAATTTGTTTGTATGGATCTTAGAGATGTAGAAGTTGTCCGTAGAGTCATTCGTTTCGGAGGATATACTGGTAACTTTTATTCACAGATTGTAGATAAGTTCTTAGAACCATTTGATGAGATATATCAGTTTGCTGCTGATATGGGTGGTGCAGGATTTATATTTACAGGAGAAAATGATGCAGACATCATGCATAACTCTGCTTCAATTAATTTGAATCTGTTAGAAGAACAAAAGAAATGGAATAAAGATAAAAAAACAAATCATACAAAAATATTCTATAGTAGTTCTGCGTGTATGTACCCAGAACACAACCAACTAGACCCTAACAATCCAGATTGTCGTGAAGAATCCGCTTACCCTGCTAACCCTGACTCCGAATATGGATGGGAAAAACTCTTCTCGGAAAGATTATATCTCACTTATAATCGTAACTATGATATACCTGTTTGTGTTGCTCGTTACCATAATATCTTCGGTCCAGAAGGAACATGGGATGGAGGCAGAGAAAAAGCTCCAGCAGCAATCTGTCGCAAAGTGGCTCAACTCTCGCCGCAAGGTGGAACCATCGAGGTGTGGGGAGATGGCTTACAAACTCGTTCCTTCCTGTTCATTGATGAATGCATCGAAGCAACTTGGAGACTAATGCAATCAGACTTTATGGGACCTGTGAATATAGGTTCTGAAGAGATGGTTACTATTAATCAGTTGGTTGAAACAGCAGCAAAAGTTGCAAACAAGAAAGTTGAAAAGCAACACATACTCGATGCACCTCTTGGTGTTCGTGGACGTAACTCTAACAATGATCTTGTGAGAGAAAAACTTGGTTGGGATTATTCTCAATCATTAGAAGAAGGAATACGCAAAACATATAATTGGATATGTTTGCAATTATATAGCACAACAGAAGAAAATGTGCTACAATCAGAAGAAGAACTTGAATTATTAGCCTCTGGATAAAAATGATACGAATTGATAGTTATGAAGATCTAACAGAAAAGATTGTTAGATGGTTAAAAGATTACTACTATGAACATAGTATTGATGCATTTGTAATAGGAGTATCAGGTGGAATTGATTCTGCTGTAGTATCTTCTTTATGTGCAAGAACAGGACTACCCACCTATGTTGTGTGTATGCCTCTTGATTCTAAATTTCAAAACTCAAAACTCTCTGATGTTCATTCAAAAACATTAGCAGAAAAGTATGATAATGTTAGAAGAATTGAAATAGAACTTTCGAGTGTATATGAAGGTTTCTTAAAGTCAGTTGAATGGTGGTCTGAAGCACAGCAATATCATAAAAAAGAATTCACTGCAAGTCCACATGCAAATGCGAATACAAAATCACGTATTCGTATGGTAACACTGTATCAGATCGCAGGTTCAGTTGGTGGAATTGTAGTTGGTACAGGTAACAAAGTGGAGGATTATGGAGTCGGTTTTTATACTAAGTATGGTGACGGTGGTGTTGATATCGCCCCTATTGCTGACCTTTATAAATCGGAAGTCTGGGAATTAGGTGAATACCTTGAGGTAGATCAACGTATTGTTGATGCACAACCAACTGATGGACTTTGGGACGACTCAAGAACTGATGAAACACAACTTGGTGCATCATATCCAGAGTTAGAAGAAGCAATGGAAACAGGCACAGGACCTGGTGTTGAGGTTTTAAATAAATTCAATACATTAAACAAACACAAAATGGAGCCAATACCTACATTTAAATTATGAAAATTGGATTAATTGGAGCAGGTAGATTAGGAATCTGCCTTGCTTTGTTGATTGAAAAAGCAGGATATAATGTTCTTGCTTCTGATAATCGGGAAGATTACGTAAGAAATTTACAGAAAGGTATTATTGATACTGCTGAACCAGAAGTTCAACAGTATCTTTCTAATGCAAATAATATAGAGTTTACTACTGATAATATCAGAGTCATCGCAGAGTGTGATATTATATTTACTCTTGTTGCAACACCTTCTTTAGAAGATGGTAGTTATGATGTTAGTGCTGTATGGAAAGTTATAGATGATTTTAAAAATGTTCCTATATTATTAGATGAAAAATCACTTATAGTTGGTTGCACTACAAATCCTGGTGATTGTAATGATTTTCAAAATGCACTTAAAAATACAGGTATAGATGTATTCTATAACCCAGAGTTTATTGCACAAGGATCTATAATAACAGATTTGCAAAATTCTAATATGGTTATAATTGGTGGAAACGGTAATCATAAATCAGAGTTAGAACAGATATATGAAAAGATACAAATGGGTTTCATTAGTCCATCTGTTTATTTTATGAGCACTAAAGCAGCAGAGATAACAAAAATTGCTGTTAACTGTTATCTTACTACAAAGATAAGTTATGCAAATATGCTAGGGCAAGTTCTTACACTATCTGGTATGGAAGATGAGATTGATAATGTATTAAAATCTATTGGTTCAGATAATCGAATAGGTAAAAAATATTTAAAATATGGTTTTGGGTTTGGTGGTCCTTGTTTTCCAAGAGACAATCGTGCATTCGCATCATATGCAAGTAAGGTCGGTATAGATCATAATCTTGGTAGTATAACTGATGCCTTTAATGAAGATCATGCAGTGTTTTTAAAAGAACATTTTCTTTTTAAAAATAAAAAGAAAATACCTTTCTTTTTTAATTATCTATCATACAAACCTAATACTGATATTCTTACAGAGAGTCAACAATATCGTCTATGTTTAGATCTTTTAAATGAAGGATATACAGTTTACTGTGCAGATTCATCAATTCAAAATCAATGTGACTCACGAATTCTTTTTGAAAAACCAGATGAAGAAGTTTTTGAAATTAAATTATGATTGGATCTAATACTTTAGGAACTAACGGAAGATTAGGTAATCAAATGTTTCAGTACGCCTCTTTGAGAGGTATTGCCGATAAACATGGTTATGATTTTTGTATACCACCAGAGGATCATCCTACCTATGCAGATTATGCTTTATTTTTAGCATTTAAAATGGAGGGTATTAAGACAGGATTAGTTAATGGTGACACAGTATCAGAATCTGGATATGAGTTTGATGAAAATCTTTTTAATACTTGTCCTGATAATGTAAACATTAATGGATACTATCAGACAGAAAAATATTTTAAACATGCAGAAAAAAATGTAAGAAAAGATTTTACATTTAAAGATGATATTCTATCAGCATGTAAAGAATATATGGATCAGTATGATGATATATCTTTTTTACATATTCGTAGAGGTGATAATGTAGGTCGTGAAGATTATTATCCTATGCCAACCCCAGAGTGGATGGGTGATATGGTTGAAAAACATTTTTCAAATAAACCAATATTAATTTGCACCGATGATTTAGATTGGGTTCAATCACAAGATGCTTTTAAAGATGATAAGTATATAATTTCAGAGACAAGATTATACTACGACACTCCTGTAATGATAGGTGGTGGTTCATATGCAAAATCTCTTATACCCTACTATGATTTGTGTATGATGTCATTATGTAATGGTGCAATAATTGCCAACTCATCACTATCATGGTGGGGTGCATGGTTACAGGCATCACCAGATAAAAAAATTGTGGCTCAAGACCCTTGGTATGGTCCGCAACTTGCATCTAATAATACAAAAGATTTGTATCCCGAATCTTGGATTGTGGAGAAGATATGAGAGTTACGATATTAGGATCAGGTGGACAAATAGGATCATATCTTACACAATATCTTTCAAATAAAGGGCATATCGTAAGAGAGTTTGATGTTCTAAATGGTGAACATCAAGACATGACTCACATACCAAACACATATCTTCGTAATGCAATCATGGAAAGTGACTTTGTATTCTTTCTTGCCTTTGATGTTGGTGGATCTCATTACCTTAAAAAGTATCAACACACTTATAAATTTATTAATAATAATACTCGAATAATGGCAAATGTATTTGGTTACTTAGAGACTTATAAAGTGCCATTTGTATTCGCATCATCTCAAATGAGCAGTATGAGTTACTCTCCTTATGGGGTCATGAAGAGAGTTGGAGAACTATATACTAAGTCTTTGGATGGATCTATAGTAAAGTTTTGGAATGTCTTTGGAATTGAAAAGGACATGGAAAAGGCACATGTTATTACTGATTTTATTATAAAAGGATTTGAAACTGGTGTGATTAATATGATGACAGACGGAACAGAAGAAAGGGAGTTCTTATATGCTGAAGATTGTTGCGAAGCTTTGGAAACAATTATGGGTTGTTACGATCAATTCACTTGTGATGACGAGCTTCATATCACTACTGGTATCTCTACAAGCATTTTGGAGATTGCACAAATTATACAAGTATTATTCAGAAATATCGGCAAGGAAGTCGAGGTTATTCCAGCATCGTCGAAAGATGAAGTACAAAAAGATGCTCGTAATATATCAGACCCATACATTGAAAGATGGTGGCAACCAAAAACTGACGTTGTAGATGGAATAAGTAACGTATTTAATGAAATCAAATTGAATTATTTGTAATGACTGTTTCTTTTAATGGATTAGGTAATGAGGGTAGACTTGGAAACCAAATGTTCCAGTATGCTTTTATTCGTGGTATGTCTAAAAAACATGGATATGATTTTATGATTCCACATCAGAGTGCCGATAGATTTGATAACTATGGTTTGTTTGAATGTTTTGAATTAGAAGGATGTAAATATACAGGTGAGGGTATTTTCAAAACATTAGAATGTAGAGATACTGCATTCAATCAAAAATTTTTAGATGAGTGCACTAATAATACAAATTACTCTGGTGTATTTCAAACAGAAAAATATTTTACAAATGCAACAGAAGAATTAAGAAAAGATTATACTTTTCATAAAGATATTTTAAATCCTTGTCAAGAATTTATTGATTCAATTGGTGGTACTGATAAATGTATTTTTCTACATCTTCGTAGAGGTAATCCAAATGTAATAGGAAAGAGAGGGGAGAAATGGTCATATCAACTATTACAGGATTACCATCCATTATGTAAGAAAGAATATTATCTCAAAGCACTAGAAGAGTTTCCAGAAGATAAAAATGTTATAGTTTTATCTGATTTATTAGATTGGTGTAAAAAACAAGATTGGTTGCAAGATGATAGATTTTATATGTCAGATGCATCATATGAGGTATTTGATGATGGTGCAAGTGTTCCTTATATTGATCTATGCTTGATGTCTTTGTGTAGTGGTGGTATAATAGCAAATAGTTCAATGAGCTGGTGGGGTGCTTGGTTGCAAAATGATCGAGGCAAAGTCGTTGCTCCTTATCCTTGGTATGGTGCAAAGGCATATAACTATGGTAATGCAGAACTTTGTGACGCAGACATTATTCCAGAAAGATGGACTAAAATTTACAACGACCCAACACCGATTGATATTGTAGAATGATTGGATTAAATTATCTTGGTAAAATGGGACAACTGGGAAATCAGATGTTTCAATATGCAGCACTTAGAGGTGTTGCGGATAGAAGAGGATTGGAATATACAGTTCCTAATCATAAAGAAGTTCTTGAAGATGGTTTAGGTAATAAACTTCGTATTGAATTGTATGATGCTTTTGATATAAACCCAAAGAATCAAGGTTTATTGCCGACTAATGAATATGTTCAAGAGGCACATTTTCATTTTGATAAAGATTTATATAATGAATGTCCAGATAATTGTTCAATAGTTGGATTCTTCCAGACAGAAAAATATTTCTTGAATATTCGTGAACAGATCATAAAAGATTTTAAAGTTAAAAAAGAATATCGAGATGATTGTAAATCAATACTTAAACAGTTTGATAAACCAATTGCCTTACATATTCGTAGAGGTGACTTTCTAATCAATTCTTTGAATCATTATAACTTGTCAATGAAATATTATGAAAATGCTTTGGATTGTTTTGATGAAGATAGACAAGTAATTATATTTTCAGATGATCCAAATTGGTGCTATAAGCAAAAACTATTTGCAAGTGATAGGTTTATTATAACCAAGTCTGATAGTCCTTATCATGACTTATATCTTATGACTCAGTGTGATGATTTTATAATTGCCAATTCGACTTTCTCATGGTGGGGTGCATGGCTTTGTCAGAACCCATATAAAGATGTAATATATCCACATAAGTGGTTTGGTCCTAATAATACAAGTAAATCTACTGTAGATTTATTTCCTAAAAGTTGGAGAATGATTGATGAAAACTGATTTAAAAAATACAACATTTATAATTCCTCTAAGAATTGATACAGGAGATCGTCTTCGTAATGTAATCCTATCAACAGCATATCTTTTATATAATTTTGATACTACGGTTATGATAAAAGAGGTTGATTCAGAACGACGTTTTGAAACATTTGCTTTACCAATAATTGAAAGGTTGGTAGATACAAATAACCTTGTTCATATCTTTGAAGAAGAGACAAGAACTGATGATGCATTTCATCGCACAAAAGTTCTGAATGATATGGTCATGGAATCTACAACTGATATTGTAGTTAATTATGATACTGATTTAATTCTGCCAGTTAGTAGTTACACTGACGCAGTTAAAATGTTGAATGGTGAATATGATGTTGTTTATCCATTTCGTTATGGTAATCATGGTGAGAGAAAAGTAAATCTTGGATTCACTATTGAAACACAGGAAGATATGGATGACTTTGAAAACAGTGATTTTGTATCTAACTTTTTAAACAATGATTTTGATCATGAATGTTTTGATGATCGTTACTTTTATTATCAAAGTGATAGGGGTCAGGGTTGGGCAGAGTATGGTATGGTTCAATTCTTTAATCGTCAAGTTTATATTGATGGTTACTTAGAGAATGAAGGATTTATTGCATACGCACCAGAAGATGTTGAAAGACATCATCGTTGGAAAACACTTGGATATAATATTGGAAGAGTTGACAATCATGCATATCATTTAGAACATCAAAGAACACAGAATTCATGGTATCATAATCCCCATATGGAAAGAAATAATAAATTGTGGGAAGATTTAAAAGTACTGAGTAAAGAAGATTTAATATCTTATTATAAAAAACAAGAGTATTATACTAATAGATTATGAGTGATGTATATTTAAAGGCTTGGCATGGTGGTCTTGGTGATGCATTACAATTTTCTACCTTACCAGAGGAGTTCTCAAAACAACAAGGAAGAAAGACATATATTGTAGCAGATGCACCTTTTAGAAATGATGGTATCTATGATTTAGTATGGGATAAAAATCCTTATGTTCATGGTAAAAAATTTGGTGAGTGGAATGCAGGTGACTTACCTTCTATTCCTTACAGAGAAGATGGTTTTCTTGAAGAGAATGGTACTAAAAATATGATTTCTAACTGGGAAAAGTTTCATGGTCTTCAACCAACTAATAAGTATCCTAAAGTTTATTATGAACCAGAAAAAGATAAGGGTGTAAAGGATCTATTCATTGTAGATTTTACATCTACCACTGTGAGTGATAGTAAAGAAGATGTGATCAAATGTTTAGACCAACTTAGGAATGATTATTCTGATCGTAAATTTGTATCAGTATCATTTGAAGATATTACGCCAACTAAAGATTTGAGTGACGACATTAAATTTGATGGATATATAGAAGTGGAGAATATTTTTAGATACTGTGATTTAATATCATCAGTATATGGTTATGTTTCACTTCATAGTGGTGGTACTCATCTGAGTTCTGCATTAAAAGAATATTCACCAAACTTAAAAAGCATTTGCATTTTATCAAAAGAGTGGTATAATGAACATGAGGTTCTAGATAATCATTTCCTTTTTGATAACATTGAGTATTTGAAATACTAATATGATTGACCAAATTATTACACCATTACCAGAAGTCGTAGATAGATATACAATCTGCCAATTAAAGTTAGAGAGATTAGATCACACACAGATTGATGTTGATTCTATGAAAGAACAACTTGAGTATTATAAGAAAGGTATAGATTTTACAAACACACAACTAATAAAATTATCTGAGGATTTATATAATATTAATGGTAGAATCTGGGATACAGAGGGATCTATCCGTGCAGGATTAGATGATGAATTAGGGTATGATGAGATTGGTAAAAGAGCAGTGCAAGTAAGAGATTTAAACAGAGTAAGAATGAGTATAAAAAATGACATCACCGAGTTAACAGGTGAAGGATTTAAAGATTGTAAAATGAATTACGCAGGAGAAGGATGACAAAAAGTTTAGTCACAGGTGGCGCAGGATTTATAGGATCAAATCTTGTTGACCAACTTATAGAAATAGGACATAAAGTAATTGTAATTGATAATGAGTATTCTGATGCTCATGAACAGTTCTATTATAATGATAAAGCAGAATATCATAACTTTGATATTCGTGATGCTGCAACAAGATCCTTATATGATGATGTAGATTATGTGTTTCATATTGCAGCAGAAGCACGTATCGGACCTTCAATCGAAAGTCCAATCGAAGCAGTAAGTATTAACTCTGTTGGTACTTGTACTGTTTTACAATATGCAAGAGAAGCAGGTGTCAAGAGAGTTGTATACTCATCAACATCATCTGCATATGGTTTACAAGAACCACCTCATGTAGAGGCACTACCAGATAATTGTCTGAATCCATATTCAGTATCAAAAGTAAATGGTGAAAAATTATGTAAAATGTATACAGATCTTTTTGGATTAGAAACTGTGATTTTTAGATACTTTAATGTATATGGAAATAGACAACCAATTAAAGGGCAGTATGCACCAGTGATTGGAATATTTTTAAGACAACTAGAGAATGATCAAGAACTCACTATCGTTGGTGATGGTGAACAAAGAAGAGATTTTGTGAACGTCAAAGATGTAGTTCAAGCAAACATATTAGCAGCAACTAAAAAATTAGATAAGGATGCTATTGGTCAGGTATATAATGTGGGTAGTGGTATTAATTATTCTGTAAATGAAATCGCAAGTATGATATCTGATTTTTCAATTAATATTGATGCACGACCAGGTGAGGCAAAAGAAACATTAGCACACATTAGTAGAATAAATGGTACACTAGGATGGGAACCAACTATTAAAGTTGAGGATTGGATTGCAGAGCAATTAACTCCTGATGTCCCACCCGTAAATCAAAATCTAATTAGAAGAACTTTTGATAGATTTAAAAATTGGTTACATGGTGAATAGATGACTTGGAATTTAATTACAGTTGCTTTTGGTGATCAAAAATATAAACAAGGGCAACAATTTTTGACAAAACAAGCAAAGGAATATGGTGTAAATCATATAGAATATTCTGATGAAGATTTGTTTAACTCAGAACTTTATAAAGAATATCCTGAGTGGATGTCTGCTGAGAATAATTATGGTTGGTTTACATGGAAACCATACTTTATACTACAGGCTATGGAGAATTTAAAAGAAGGTGATAAAGTTCTTCTTTTAGATACTCTTGATATATTTCATCCAGACATTTTTGACTTTGTTGATGAGGTTATGGGTGATGATGTATGTTTACTACCATTAGGAAACTTTAGAAATGGAGATCATACTAAGAAAGATTGTTTTGTTTATATGGAATGTGATGATGAAGATTATCATGAATCAAAACAATTAGAAGCAGGTTTTACTTTCTGGAAAGTTTGTGAAGAATCAAAGAAAATTCTAAGAGAATGGTTAGGTTGGTGTTTAGATGAGAAAGTTAATGGAGAATTAACTGCATTTTCAAATCTAAAAGAAGATGATGGATTTGAAGGTTGTCGTCATGATCAAAGTATTCTTACTAATCTAGCAGTAAGAGATGGTCTGTCTGTTGTGGGTCAAGATATAAGAAGTTTGATTGAATGTAATGCTGATTATTGGTATGAAAGATATTTCAAAGGACAAGCACAATTGTATAGACCAATAGACACTCATATGGTAAAAATTAAAGATGAGGTAGATTACTTATGAGCATTTATGTTGTTGATTTAGATGGAACTCTTTGTTATACAGAACCTAATCCTGATGGTCATGGTATGAAATACTATGAAGCAACACCTTATCCAGAAAGAATTGAAAAAATTAATAAATTGTGGGAAGAGGGACATACAATTATCATAGAGACAGCAAGAGGTTGTGGAAGTAAGATAAATCATTATGAAGATACCTTTAATCAACTACGTTCTTGGGGATTAAAATTTAACTCTTTAAGAACTGGTGTTAAATTTGGTGGAGATTTCTTTATTGATGATAAAGGTATTAATAGTGAGGATTTTTTTTAATGGGTTCAGTAAATAAAATTATTAAGAAGTCACCTAATTTTGTTAAGAGTGCTTTCTATAAGTATATTCCATTCAAATATAGGTATGGAAAAGTTTATGGTGAAACTCTTGATTTTTTATTAGAATCACAACATTGGAATGAAGAAAAATTAAAAGAATATCAACTACAAGAACTTCAAAGATTATTAAAACATTGTTATACAAATGTTCCTTACTATCGAAACATTTTTATAAAGAATGGTTGGAGTCCTATGGATTTTAAATCAGTTGATGATTTAAAAGAATTTCCTGTTCTAACAAAAAGAAAAATTATAGATCATAATCAAATGCTTATTGCAGATGATATGAGAGATAAGAAATCGTTTCCAATCACAACGAGTGGTTCTACTGGTGATAAATTAAAATTCTATGTTGATGATGATTGTCTCAAAAAAGAAGCAGCTTTTAATATGAGAGCATACATTCAACAGGGAGCAAAGATGTATGATACTCCGAGTGTATGGTTAAGAAGATATGTACCTAAAGATAGTGAATCACCTTTATGGTATTATGATAAAGAGTTGAAGAGATTATACATGTCTGCATATCATCTTAATGATAGGACTATAGGTGATTACGTTGCCAAAATAAATGAAGGTAACTATCAAACAATGTGTACATATCCCTCTGCTGCATATATCTTTGCTTGTCTGTGTGAAGAGAATAATTTATCTCTTACAAATATTAAAAAGATTCATACAACATCTGAAGTATTGTTAGAGAAGTGGTATAATAAAGTTCAAGAGGTTTTTGGCATTACACCTTGTGGACATTATGGACAAATGGAGAAAGTTTCTTTCATGAATCAGACAGAAGATTCACGGGACTTAAAACAAAATTTAGAATATGGAGTTGATCATTTCTATGATAATGAAGATGGCACATATGGATTGATTTCAACTGGTTTTATTAATTACTACATGCCATTTATTCGATACAAGACAGAAGATACTTTTGTAATTAAAGATGGTAAAATTAAAGATGTGAATGGTAGAAGTAGTGACATACTTGTATCTAAAGATGGTTCAAGATTGCCTGGTGTAAACTTTTACAGTTGGATTGATAAGAAAATGCCATCAATAAAACTATTTCAAATTATTCAAAAGACACATGATGATATTATCTTTAACTATGTTCAAAATCCTGATCATAATAATGATATCACAGAGGATATATTAGGTGGTTTATCATCACGTTTAGGTAACATGAATTATTCTGTGAATAAAGTTGACGATATAAAAAGAAATCTTAAAACACAAAAGTTTAAAAACATAATCAACGAGGTTGTATGAAGATAAGTTTTATTGGACTTGGAAAATTAGGACTACCTCTTGTGTGTTGTTTAGCAAGGTCAGGCAATCAAATTTTAGGTGTAGATAAGAATGAATATATTCTTGAGAAACTAAACAATAATGAATTACCTTTCTATGAGCCAGGTCTTACTGATATATTCCCACATAATAATTTGATAGGTTTTACTGACTCATATAGTAGAGCAGTCGAAGAAGCAGAAACATCTATCATATTAGTTAATACTCAACTTGGTGATAGTGGTTACTCATCAGAGTTTGTAGAGAGTGCGTTGATTGATTTATCAGTTAATCTAAAGAAAAGTAAGAAAGATTATCATCTTATTATAATATCATCAACTGTCTTGCCAGGATCAATTAGTAATCTTATACACTTAGTAGAAAAAATATCAGGACGTAAGTATGGTAAAGGTTTTGGTTTTGCATATGTTCCAGATTTTGTTAGGCTTGGAAATGTAATTTATGATTTTAAAAATCCAGAATTCTTTTTAATTGGTGCAAATAATCAAAGAGATATTAGTATGGTGCAAGAAATATGGAAAGACTTTCATGATAACGAACCACCACTCAAGATACTCACATTAGAAGAAGCAGAAGTAGCTAAAGTATCTTTGAATGCTTTTGTTGTAAACAAGATTGCATTCGTAAACTTTTTAGGACAACTATGTGATGGTATGGATAATGTGAACGTACATAATATTACTGATGCCATAGGATTAGATAAAAGAATATCACCATACTTTTTTAAGTTTGGAACACCTTATGGTGGCACATGTTTTCCAAGAGATTCTGCTGCATTTATTAGGTTTGCATCGAACCGAAAAAGAGATGCAAAGAATTTAAAATTTGCTGATGAAGTAAATGCAGATTTGTATCAAAGCATACTCGATAAATGTGTTGTATATGATAAGGTTGGTATCATAGGAATATCATTCAAACCAAACTCACCTGTTGTTATAGGTTCTCCATCTTCAAAGTTGATACAGGATTTAATTGAAAAGAATATTACTGTATTTGCATATGATGAGTTTGATGAATCATTCAGTAATCTTAACGGACTTGAAGACAAAATAATTAAATGTAAAACACCTCAAGAATGTGTAGACAAATCTGATGCAATTGCTATAATGCATCCAGATAATAAATTTTCTTCACTGAATACAAGTGATAAATTTGTAATTGATAATTGGGGAGTATTAGATGGGAATTAAATTTAGACAAAGTATAAACAATCTACAGACCTATAATGTTGGTGGACGTTCTGATCTATCATCTGATTGGGAATGTTTTGATTGGAATGAATCAGAGTTTCCTCCTACAAATAAAGTATTTGAAGTAATGAAATCTTTCTATCGTTATGAAAGATATCCTGACATCACTGCAAAATTATTAAAGAGTAAATTATCTGAATATGTTTCTCTACCAGTTGATTTTATTGAGATATATAATGGTTCTGATGATGCACTGAAAGATATCATAACTGTGTTTGTAGATAAAGAAACTCATGTTCTATCTTATCAACCATCATATACACAAGTGAATACTTTCATCACAACAAATACAGAGAATTACATGAAAGTAAATATCAAAAATCCACTAGGTGAGCATGAATATGATTTTGATTATTGTAAAGTTGCGAATGTAGTTTATCTTGTTAATCCAAACAATCCAACAGGAAAATTATTAGAAGTAGATGAGATAGAAAAATTATTAAAAACTTATCCAGATACTTTGTTTATTGTTGACGAAGCATACTATGAATTTGCAAAACAATCTTGTAGTCATCTAGTTATATCACATAAAAATTTAATCGTTACCAGAACATTTTCTAAAGCATTTGGATTAGCATCTGTGCGATTGGGTTATTGTATGGGACATCCTGATACACTATCACACTTGAGAAAGATAAGAAATGGTAAGGCAGTAAACTCACTTGCACAACTATGTGGAGTAGCAGCTTTAGATGACTTAGATTATCTTGATTCACGTATTGATGAAATGAATGATGCTAAGAAGTTTTTTGTTGACAATCTTCCTCACGGATACTATGCAGTTGATAGTCAAACTAACTTTGTTCTTTTAAAAACACCTGACTCTAAAGAACTTTTAAATAAAATGAAAAATAATAAAATCCTCATAAGAGATAGAAGTTCCTTTGACAATCTTGAAAATTGTGTTAGAATAACCATAGGGTCGAAGAAACAAATCATAAGAGTTTTGGATGTAATTAATGCATAGTATTATTGTTACCATTCATAATGGTGCAAGAAGATTGCCAAATGGTGAGATACTTTTAGAGAAGGTATTGGATGGTATTGTCAATAATACAGTAGGAGATTATGAACTCCTTTGTATGCTTGATGGTTGCACTGATGATTCAGATAAAGTTGTAAGTAAGTATGAAAAAGCAAGAGCAATCGTCTTGCCTGATGTATTTGAATTACTTACGAATAATGCAGCATTTAAAGAAGCAAAAGGTGAATATGTTATTGTAGTTCAAGATGATCAAGTCATATCTGAATATGGTTGGAATCAAAGAATGCAAAAACCATTTGATGAGTTTGATGATGTCTTTGCAGTCACTGCAATGTGTGCACATAATTGGATTATAAATCCAAATACATATCATCTTTATAATCCTACAGCACCAGTTACTGGTTGGTGTGATATTCTAGAACATGTAGATCATGCATCAGCAGTTCATGGATTACCTCGAAATGTATTTGCTGTGAGAAGTAGTGCTAATCGAGGTCCTTTAATGATTAATCTTGATGATCTTAAAAAGATAAATTATTTGGATGAAAAATTTGCTCCTTGTGATATGGATGATCATGACTTAATGTATAGAGCACATTTACAACTAGGTAAAGTATGTGGTGCTTATGTTATTGATATGGAGTCAGATACATCTTGGAGTGGTGCTAGAGTTACTGGAGACCTACCCATATGGGCATATAAATCACAACATAAAAACAGTAGAATCTTCTATGATAGATATAGTAGTATGTTTACTGATCGTCGTATTATTGACAATAGAGAGTTACCATGAGAATTGAATTAGAACGTTGGCAAGCTGCTCAAACAGAAGAGTTTAGTCATCATCAGGATCTTAGAATAGAAGCATACATTACTGCGACTAATGTTATTGCAAAATATTTTGGTATAGATTATAAAAAAGATTTCAAAGATAAAGTAATTGTTCAAGTTGGTGCAGGACCAAGAGGATCTATTCTCAGTACAGAGGGTAATTTTAAAAGAGGTTTGATAGTCGAACCACTTATAGATCGTTGGCCATCTAATATTAGAGAAGATTATGAGAAGGTAGGTATTGAAATTATCGCAGCACCTTATGAAGACTTAGATATAGATGAGAAGGTAGATGAAACATGGTTCTTTAATGTAGTTCAACATGTATTTGATCCAAAGGAACAATTAGAACTTGCAAAGAAAACATCTAAAGTTGTTCGTGTATTTGAACCTATTGGAACTGGAACTGATACTGCACATCCACATTACATTACTGAAGAAACATTCACTGATGTATTAGGTAACTTCGGACAAATCTTTAAGGGTGGAACTGAAGATGGTTTCTTTAGTTGTGATTGTTATTATGGGACTTGGTATGAATCTGATAACGTTTAGTTTATTTGGAGATAATCCACTTTATTGTCAAGGTGCAGTAGAGAATGCAAACACTGCAAGAGTCATCTACCCTGAGTGGACTGCAAGATTTTATGTCGCTCAAGATGTACCAGAACATTATATTGAAGAGATAGAAGATTATGGTGCAGAAGTTGTAAGATGTGAAAAGAAAAATTCTTATGATGGACTGAACTGGAGATTCAGACCTCTTCATGACCCTGACGTAGAATATTGGATAAGTCGTGATGCAGATAGTCGATTAAGTTGGAGAGAAAGAAATGCAGTAGATGAGTGGATGGAGTCAGATAAAGCAGCACATCTACTTCGTGATTGTCATAATCATGGTTATACAATCATGGCAGGTATGTTTGGTATTAATAATAAATTATTTCATAAAAGATATGGAATGATTAACTTAGACAATATTAATGCAAATTACAGAGAGGCAGATCAAACTGTCTTAGAACAACATCTTTGGCCACTAATTAAAGATGATCATGTTTGTCATGATCATTGGAGGAACTCTGAGATTGTCGGTGAACCAACTTACCAATTAGGAGATCATGTTCATTACAACAAAGCATATGGTGTTGGATTAAAATATTATTTAAAAGAACATGTATATAAAGTTTTGAGTAACATATATCCAGAGGGTCAAGATAGTCGTCCGTTCCCTGATCATTTACCTATGGAACATGGTATATTTGTTGGACAGGTTATAGAAGTTGATGGTAAACCTAGAATGAATATGGATGTTCGTTGGGAATATGAACTAAGAGGTTTATCTTATGAGTAGTTTCCATATTATTGGAACAGGTGCTTGTGGTTTTCTGAGAGCATATCAAACTCTTAAGAATCATATACCATTAAAGTATAAAGGAGGTAGAGGTAAATATCAAAACAGTTTTCAAAACTGGAATGATAATGGATTGATATGGAATATTGAATCATTATCAAAAGAAGAAAGAGTAAGAAGAGTTAGTCAACATAATACTACAACTAATATCACTCATTCATATTTAAAATATGTTCCAGAGTTTGTAGGATTAGATCCTAACTTAAAATTTTTATGTTTGAAGGGAGATAAACATCATTCTATTTTTAACTTAGCAGTTTCTTGGGGTTATCGTAATCCTTGTTTTGTGAAAGAAAGGAGAATAGGTGCAGGTTTTAATCGTTATACTGTAGATGAGTTTCCAAATCATAGTGATTGTGATAATGAGTTTGATGCAACAGAAAAATATTGGGAAGAGTATTATCAGATTGCAGATATCATGCAAGACAATTATCCGTTTAACTTTTTTATAGTTGATGCAATAAAATTTTTTAGTGATATAGAATATAGAACTGATGTACTATCAAAGGTAGATGTTAATATTGGAGATGAACCACTTCTTCCTGTTAATATCAATAACTTGAGTATAAGCACTACATTACATGGTGGCATAGGTAATAACTTACTTCAGATGGGAGAGGTAATATCATTTTGTAAAAAACATAATCTTACTGAACCATTCTTTGGAACTTGGGATCTATGGGATGGTGGTGGTAAGTATCCTCCACCATATAATGCAGATAGATTTCTTGGAGGACATGAGGGTGATCATAATACAATTAGAAAAACATTTCCAAATTTAAATTGGAAGGGAGATCTGTCCGCTGACTACGACACTACATTTATTATAAATGATATGTTTAGATTCAGTGATTGTGATGAACTTGATTATGTAAGAAAGAAATTATCTATTACAGATAAGACAATGCCAAACACTGTTTCCTTGCATTTGAGATATTGTACTCAACCTGTTGATGATCATGTCAATGGATATGTTGATGATACATTTTACATTGAATGCTTTAAACACATACCAGAAGAAGTACATGTCTATATCTTTTCTGATGATATTTCAAAATCAAGAGGTAAATTACATTGGTTCCAAAAAAATTTCCCCCAAAAATTTTCATGTGTAGAGTCGGACTCTTTTCAATCTCTTCAAATGATGGTAGAATGTGAGTATCACATACTTCATGTATCTACGTTTAGTTTTTGGTCTGCATTTCTAGACATAAATCAACCGAATAGTAAAGTATTTTATCCTAAGTCCTTTACAGATACACATAGTTCGTTTATGATACCTTATAAAGAATGGCAAATGATTTAATGGATAAGAATAAATCTGCATTTAAATTAAAAAATATAGGACCGATATATTATATTAATCTGGATGGTCAACCAGAGAGAAAGGAATATATGGAGGGTCTCTTTAAGTATTGGGAGATCGAAAACTATGAGAGAGTGTCAGGATATGATGGTCGTGATGATGATCTAAGTGATATATTAAAAGGTAGATACCCAGAACAGATGACATCAGGTGAAGTTGGTTGTACTACATCTCATCTGAAAGCAATCAAGCATTGGTATGAAACATCTGATACACCTTACGCTGTAATTATGGAAGATGACATCGACTTAGATGTTGTCAGGTGTTGGAATTTTACTTGGAGTAATTTTATAGCAAAGATGCCATACGATTGGGATGTGATTCAACTTGCTATCATATGCACTGGTGGACTTCATGTGACATTACATAAAAGATTTGTGAATGATTTTTCAACTGCTTGTTATATTATTAATCGTCATCATGCAGAGAAACTAATAAAATTACATTGTAGAGGAGATAAGTATAAACTTGATAATGGTGTGAAACCAAGAGCAGTGGCAGATGATTTAATATACAACTCAGGAAATACCTATGCAGTTCCGATATTTTTATACCGAGTTCAATTAGGATCATCCATACACCCAGAGCATGTAGATGCAATACACAAGGCAAGTTATAATGCATTAACCAACTGGTGGACACAATCAGGTATAGATGTAGACATTGATAAGTTAATGAATTACGACCCATACCTTGGTCGTGTGACAGAACCTGTACAGAATCAGCAATAATTACCCATATTTTACAAAATATCTGTGAGTCCAGACATAGTTTTGTAAAGAAATTTGACAAAATTTAATAATTACTATATAATTATGTTACGTTTCTTAATAAAACTTAAATGACTGTTACAACTGAATCAGGTGGAAGACAAAATGCTTTTCCAAATGAAACAAGACCTTATATTGACGAAAGTGCGTCTTATGAGGGATACCCTCAGAACGCTGAGAAAGTTAATGGTCGTTGGGCTATGATCGGTTTCGTTGCACTTATTGGTGCTTATGCAACTACAGGACAAATTATTCCTGGTATATTCTAATGACATCATCAAAGAAATCAGTTCCAAATTATTGGAAAGAAGCAGAGCAAATCAATGGTCGTCTTGCCATGATGGGATTCTTTGCACTCGTAGTTAACTACGGATTTACTGGATGGATCATTCCAGGCATTTTTTAAAAATGAAACTTAGGACACAATTCACAATTCAAAAAAGGTACAAACTCATGACACCAGAAGCAGAAAGATTTAACGGTTGGGCAGCTATGCTTGGCTTCGTTGCAGCAGTAGGAGCATATGCAACAACAGGAAATATCATTCCAGGTATTTTCTAAATGAAAAAAGAAATTGAAAAAGAAAAGTTAGTTGCTGAGAAACTTAACGGAAGATTAGCAATGCTTGGTATCATCGCAGGTTTAGGTGCTTACCTAACCACAGGTCAAATTATACCAGGTTTCGTATAATGAAAAGACATCCTGTACCATTTAAAGTAGTGCCATACATTTTTATGTTGGCACTAGGTACAAGCACTTTTACTAGTGTTTTTGCCTAAAACTTTACAAAACTAAATAATATTACCAATTGTAACAATTAACTTAATGATCGATTATCAACTAGCAACAGATTCTTTTCCAATATGGAAAGCAATACTATGGTGTTTCTATCCAATGGGTGCTCTCGTTGCTATCGAAATGTTTTTTCGTGTAGCTGATGACGATGATGACGATGATGAAGGTGGTGGTGTTATGACTCCTGTATACCAAGGAGCATAATGGATTGGTCACATTCGTATTGGAAATACGCAGAACTTATTAACGGACGCTTAGCAATGATAGGTGTCACCATACTTTTAATCAAATGCCTCAACTAACTTTTATCCTCACTATAGTTGCCTACGTTGCATTTAACGCAGGTCAATTTGTATACTCATGAATGTTTTACAAACTATACTAACTAATATACCACCAGGAACCAGAGATCTAATAGAATTTGGGTTCTTTTTGTCTGTGGGTGTAACCGCAGGATCACTAGGACTATTATCATGACACAAAGAATTTTAGCGTGGGTGATAACCTTCGCATTCCTATTTGGAATCAGTACAACAGCATATGCTATGGATAAGGAACCTGTCATCTGGGTTCAAGTACCACAATGGACAGATGATTGGGCGGTATGTGCAGTAGATATTCCAGATGCAGCATGTCATTGGTATGTTGCAGAGGCAGATAATACATTCGGAGAAGGATTTGACTGGGAGACAGCACCTTGGTTCGATGCAAATGGTTTAAATGACGTAGCACCAATACAAAAACTAACAGTCGCACAGAAATTACAAGAGGTAGGATGAATCTACCTCAAATGTTTCAAACGTTCCTTCTCTTCTTTTCGGGAACGATAATAATGACAGGTGTTGTCTTTGTCATGATGTCTGCTATAATGGAAACATAAATACTTAAAAGTATTTTTGCAATGGGAAAGTTTTCCAAAATATTTCATCATATAGAATCAAAAGACCTTAGAAATAAGCACGAGCAGAAGAAGGTCGCTAAGATACAGGAAGAAAAAAAGAAGAAAGAATTTAAGAAATACCTTGTTTCCACAATGGAAACTAAAAAGTATAATTGGCGGGAGGGGATGACCACCTCTGATGTATCAACTATTAGTGTAGAAAAATTACCTGGTGATGGTGATGTAATATCTGTTGATACAATTGATAGTGCAAGTTATGAAGGTACAACTGGTATTATTAGTGATGGTGATAATTTAGGTGCAAATGTAGGTACGGAAATAAGAGATAGTGGAACTGGTAATGGAAGTGATGGTGGTTTCAATGTTGGTGGTCAATATCTTGCATTTCAAGGAACAGGAACTGGAGATAATAATTCAAGATTTGCATCTTTAAGTCCAATTGATACCTCTCAAGTAGATACTCTCACAATCACTGCGATAGTTGGTAATGACGTTAATGGTGGAGAAGATCCTGACTTAGCATCAGAATGTTTGTTTGTAATGTATAAAACACCTGCGATGGCAAACGCACAATTTTTACTGTTAAAACCTGATGGTAGTGCTGGAGAAGGTAGTGGTATCATAATTACTACACCTTTAAGTCACAATGGTGGTTTAAATAATTACTCTATATCAGTTCCAGAGTATGCAAGAGCAGAAGGAACTCAATTTGTCTTGCTGCAAAATTTTAATAGTGGTGTAGGATTTGATCATTTTGGTGTAACTAAAATTAATTTTCAAAGAAAAGCACCAATGAATGTGGTTGTTCCTCTTGATAATCCAGAGGCATCATCATTTATTCGTTCAGCACCACCAAAGTCAACATCAACTCCAAAGAAAAGAAAGAAAGCTGTTGATGATAAACTACAAGCATCTGATGATTACACTGGTTCAAGATTTGGAGATGAGTTTCCAGGTAGAGAAGTTAGAGTTGGTGGAGAAGATCCATTTGCATCTGCAAAGATTGGAGATGACGTTGAACCATCACCACAAAGTAAAGATGATGTTAAAAAAACATTTGCTGCTTCAAGATTGAAGTCTGCACTTGGTAAACCTGAATCAAAACCAACAACAAGTCCAGAAGAGAAACTAGCGGATATACTTAAAACAACAATACTTAAACCAAATCAACCTAAGTCAGGAAAAGATTTATCTACATTTAAGTCTGACGGTGAGAATAAGAAAACAGAAGTGGCAGTTTCAACAGAAGCAAGAAATTCAGTTAAAAATTCTCCAGAAATCAGTGAGATGATAAAAGGAATGACTGCTGAACAAAAAAAAGCAGCCATTGAAAAAATGTATCCAGAGAAAGCACAGGAAATTCTTGATACTGCTGATAATAATGTGATTAAATCAGCACTCGAACAGGGAATATCTGCTACTGTCGTTGATGGTATTGCTGAAATTACACAACCTCTTATAGGTGCAAAAACATCTGCGAATGCTTTTAATGAATATAATGATTTTCTTGGAAAAGTTGCTAAAGATCCAAACACACCTGGTGCAACTTATGAAAATCCTGTAAATATGTCAAATCAAATTGAAAAGGCTGATATGAATGATCTTACCACCACAATTAATTCTGGTAATTATCAAAGTATCGTTAATTCAATAAGAGCTACTAACGATGAAAATGCTCAGAAAGAATTAAAAAAACAACTTGAATCAATGATCAGTGATACTATAGGTAATAACTTTGGATTAGATAATTTTATGCATAATAATGTAAAAGTAAATCTACCTCATCTTCTTGAAACTGGAAAAACAAAACTTACTAAAGGATATAAGTTTACAACAGGTGGAAGTATTGAGGGGATTGAAACTGCAACATCATGGGATGATGGATGGTTTTATGGAGCTAAGTTAATCTCTGATGCTCTTGGATTAGAATATGATACTTTAGGAACAGGTAAAGTTCCTTTCCCACAAACTTTTAATGTGGGTGGTATTGATTTTGCACCTGGAAATATAATTAATATTCCTGTTTGGACAGCAACAACTTTTGGTCCTGCAATAATCGCAAAACTTGGTCTAACAAATACGAAAAATTTTGATAATTCATCTTATAAATCTCCTATGATGTTTTATGAAGTTGATGTGCCAGGTAAATATTCTGTTGATTCAAAAGGAAACACAATACAAAGTGCAAAACCATCAGCAGCTGAACAGATTAAAAAAACTGTAAGTAATGTTCTCAATCAAGGAAAAGAAGTTGTATCTAACTTATTTTCGTTTGGTGCTGAAGATGAGAATGCACCACAAAGAGAAGATTTTCCAATGGGAAGATCTGGTGCTAAAAAATACAGTGATGCCATGAAATTATATAATGCAGCCAAATCTGTTAGTGATTCATCCGAAGCATCTGGTATTGATAGTACAGAATATGGTATGGACCCTGCTAGATATTGGGAGACATTACCATTTCCACCTCTTTCAGATGAAAACGCAGCACTCATAGCTGCTGCAAAGTCAGGTGGTGATGCAGAAATGGATGCATTGGCAAAAGCACATGCAGAAATGATGAAACAGGAAATCATAGCAATGCAAAAAGCTGAGGCAGGAGGAGCATCCCCTGAATCTTTGATGGCTTTGTCTGTAAAGCAGTATGAAAAAAGAAAACCTTTAGAAGATGCATTGGAGATAGATTCACCAGTTCCTCCTATGCCTAGTGAACCAATAGAACCTGACAGAGATGATTTTCCAAATACAATCTCTGGTGATAAACAATATCAAGATGCAAAGAAAGCATTTGATGCAAAACAAGCAAGTAAAGAGATATCTGAATTAAGTAATGAGGATGCACAAAATAGAGTGTTTGAAATTTATGATGAAGATTCTGATTTATTCAATCAATTATATGATCCATTATATGAAAATGATCCTATTTACAAAGAATACATGGGCATATATGATCAGATGGAAAAAAATGCAACACCAGAGGGTCAAGAACTTTTGAAACAACAATATGAAGCACTTGAGTTTACTCTTCAAGGTTATGCTTCTAAATTTGTTGATACTGTTCTAGTACAACCAGGTGGAATAAATCCCTTTGGTTATGAAAATACATCAAATCAAGCAGTAACTTATGCAGGTAAAAAAGATGCACCTGCAGGAGTTTACTTTTGGGGTATGACAGATAGAGAACAATTTGAAATGGCTGGTGTTGATTTAGCAAAGTATGATGAAGCAGAAGCATTCGTAGAACCATATGAAATTGGAAATCTGTTTGGGTTTGTTGAGTCACAACCTGATTACATAGAGGCACAAGCAGAAGATGATAGAACAATGGCAATTTATCAAGCTTCTAGTAATATATCAAATTCCGCTTGGGCATCATATGAAGCTCACGCAGACAAATATGCTGGAAGAGAATTTATTTTACCTCTTGAACAGGCAGAATATGATCGTGTGACAAAACGTGCAGAGGAACTTTATAAAACATATGAAGAGGCAGAGAATAAATCATATGATGATATGATGACAATGTTAGATGCAAGTAGAAAGAGATCTGATATCTTTACCAAATATACAAATAAGATAGATGATTCATTCGACATCTTGAATGGTGCAAAAGAAAAAAGAAATGAATATTGGGATAATTACGAACAAGAATTAAAATCAAAAATGGATGTGATTTTATCAAAAATTAATGGTGATTATGATTATAATGAAGATTTAAGAGCTCTCGATCCACAAATTGAGGAACTGTTTAATCGTATTAATAAGCAATTCTTAAATCTTTATAATAATCTTGATGATATCTTAGCAGAACCAGAAGAAGGTCCTGAATTTGATCCATTTAAAGATGAACTCAAACCTGGTTTGGGTGCAGAGGATGGTGACGAACTTGCTTTGTTTGGTAAAAAACCACCTAATCCAGGTGAGAAACAAGGTCGTGCTACACATATTAATATCATCAATTGGTGGCAGAGTGGTGGAATGATGGGTAAGAAACCTGAAGGTTGGTCAGATCAGGATATTCAGAATTACATAAACAAATTTTATTTAAATAAATCATCATCAAAACCACAAGCATCATCAGATCCAAGAGCTGCATTTGCAGGAACTGGTGATGACGCAGCTACTTTTGCCTTTGATGGTACAGAACTTGCAAGTACATTTGATTTAATGAAGAGTGGTCAAGTTCCATATATGACAAAAGATCAAATTGATAAAATATTAGTAAATCCAAAATTTCAAAAACTTCTTCAAGATGATCCAGATTTATTACCCATATTACAAAGAATGAGAGCAGGTAGATCAAGTAATGTTCAAGTTGCTCACTTTGTTCCAAGAGGTGATAACTTATCTGAAGTAATGTTGGTAAAGAAAACTAAGTTACAAAGACCAAAACAATTTTTCAAAGAACCAAATCAATTCTTTAATGTAAATGACATTAAACCTGAGTTCCCAGAGAACCCACCACCTAAGTTAGATCCGAATACAGGTATGCATCCTGAGTATGGTAAGAAGGCAAAACGTTATGGTAAATTAGATCCAATCAGTGCTAACTCCATGCCTCCTACTGGTGATCCAGAGATAGATGCAGTGGTCAAAAAGCAGAAGACAAATGAATCTAAATTGTTTGAAAAACTTAAAAATAAATCTTTCTTTAATCAAGATGATATTAAACCAGAGTTTCCAGAGAACCCACCACCAAAATTAGATTCTAAAACTGGTATGCATCCTCAGTATGGTAAGAAAGCAAATCGTTTTACAAAACTTGATCCAATTAGTGCTGATTCAATGCCACTAACTGGTGATCCAGAGACAGACGCAATTGTAAAGAAACAAAAAAATAAAAAGAATTTTAAAGAGTGGTCACAACAACTTGATAGTATGTGGAAATCTGATTGGAAAAATGAACTTAAAGAACAAATGACCACTTCTGATACTTTTATAACGATAATACCAGGTCAAGGTGATGTTGATTTAAACACTACTGGATTAGGTTACACTGAAGACGGTATTCATCAACTTCAAAATATTGAGCCGATGACTAACGTTGATGATCCAACTAATGCTGGTAAAAAATTTGGAAGAACTCATGGTTATGGTGGTAACACATATGGTGCTATAAACCAGTATGATACTCAAGCTAAAGCAGATGCAGGAATAGAGGGAACATATTGGGATCAAGCTGTTATTGGAGATTTACTCGATGATAATAGTAATGTTCGATTATCTGACTATGTTTGGCCTTTTGATCGTGGTGCAACTCAGGCAGAATCTGATGCTGCTAGAGCTGCTTCAAAAGTTAGAGGACAGAATGATTGTTTCAGAGCAGTCTATCCAACAAATACTTTTGGAAATAGGCATAAAGCAACTCCAGTAATAACAAATACAACTGTCGGCACTGATGATGATTATAATACGGCAGGTTTAAGTATTCAATTTGGCGCTGGAGCAGATACTAGAGCTCCCAAATTTTTTGTTCCAAACCCTGTGAATACATCAGAGATTGATACGGTACAGATTTTGGCATCCTTACCAGATTCAGACAGTATTACTTCAGCAGGAAGTCAATTGCAATTGTTTTACTGGTCAGGTGATAAACCAGGTTTCCAATCATTATATCCAGAAACCAGTGGTGGTTATCCATTTACAAAAAATCAAAACGATGGTTGGAGACCAATCGCCATGAAACCAAATGGTGAGACAGATAGTTCTGTAAGTAGTAATCTTATTGATATAATAAAACCTGCAGACTACTTGGGTCATGGAGTGATAAATAAATTTTCTATCAAAATTCCTGAGTGGTGTAGAACAACAAGCACACGATTTATGTATGTTCAGTTAAACGGGAGTGGGAGTCGTGATAGATTACGAATATATTCAATAGGATATCAAAGAAGAAATGGAATTACAATTAATACAACTTTAGAGGATGATATATCATCAGCATATGTAAGGGCGGGTATTAACAGTAATCTTACCTCAGCGGAAAGGAAGAAAAAATTGGAGGAAAGATTGAGAGCCTCTAGAGAATATATGCTTAAATCATTAGGTTTCGCAGATCTATTTAATGATGAAATAAAGATCTCTGATGTTGTAAGTAATACTTTTGACTACGAAGCAGTGATGCAGGGTTCAGGAAAATTTGGTAACTCAAGATTTAATGATCTTGTAAGTTTAGAAAAAAGACAGAAAGCAGCTGGAATAAGAAAACCACAACAAACTAAAAGGAGAGGTAAATTTAGAGGATACCAAAGAACAGGTAGAGATTCAAAGGGAATGACCACACGAGCAAGAGTAAATCCAAATGATATTATTGGTTCAATCTAGATAAGTAGTTATACTTATTGACATCTGTGTAAAGTTTTGTTAATATAAATACAACAGTGAGGGTTTCCTCACCATTAGAAAGGACTCGAAATTATCGTAACCCTGACTACACAACTGCTCCCAACCAAGACCTCTGTAGGCAGTATAATACCTCGTCTTTCATATCCAGTAGTGAGGGATTACTGGAAATAAATATCGCATCTTCCCTGATGCCCTATTTAAACGTCTTACTAATGACAACTCTTTCAAAACAAGGCAGACAACAAGGTCTGTTAGCAGGCTGGCCACAGTTCTGCGAATGGGTAACATCAACAAACAACAGAATTTACGTTGGTTGGTTTGGTGTCCTAATGATTCCATGCTTACTCGCAGCAGCAGCATGTTTCATCGTTGCTTTCATAGCAGCACCTCCAGTCGATATCGACGGAATCAGAGAACCAGTAGCGGGTTCTTTCTTGTATGGTAACAACATCATCTCTGGTGCAGTTGTTCCTTCATCAAACGCTATAGGTCTACACTTCTACCCAATCTGGGAAGCAGCAACAGTAGACGAATGGTTATATAACGGTGGTCCTTACCAGTTAGTTATTTTCCACTTCCTAATCGGAATCTCTGCTTACATGGGCAGACAGTGGGAACTATCATACAGATTAGGTATGAGACCTTGGATATGTGTAGCATATTCAGCACCTGTATCTGCAGCATTTGCAGTATTCTTAGTATACCCATTCGGTCAGGGATCTTTCTCAGACGGAATGCCACTAGGTATCTCAGGAACCTTTAACTTCATGTTCGTATTCCAAGCAGAGCACAACATCCTAATGCACCCTTTCCATATGGCAGGAGTAGCAGGAATGTTCGGAGGATCTTTATTCTCAGCAATGCACGGTTCTTTAGTTACATCTTCTCTAATCAGAGAGACAACTGAGCAAGAGTCTCAGAACTATGGTTACAAGTTCGGACAAGAAGAAGAAACATACAACATCGTAGCAGCACACGGTTACTTTGGTCGTCTTATCTTCCAGTATGCTTCATTCAACAACTCAAGAAGTTTACACTTCTTCCTAGCAGTATTCCCTGTAGTCTGTGTATGGTTAACCTCTATGGGTATCTGTACAATGGCATTCAACCTTAACGGTTTCAACTTCAACCAGTCTGTAGTAGACGCAAATGGTAAGATTGTACCAACATGGGGAGATGTTCTTAACAGAGCAAACTTAGGAATGGAAGTAATGCATGAGAGAAATGCACACAACTTCCCACTTGACCTTGCTTCAGCAGAGTCAACAACAGTTGCTTTAACAGCACCTGCAATCGGTTAATTTCTTAACTGATATTCAATCTAGGCACCTTCGGGTGCCTTTTTCATAGGAAAAATTAATGGTAGCATCTACTTTACAAGCACCTACAAGGGGTTGGTTTGATGTTCTTGATGACTGGTTAAAGAGAGATCGTTTCGTATTCATCGGATGGTCTGGTCTTATACTTTTACCTTGTGCTTACCTTTCTATCGGAGGTTGGTTCGTTGGAACTACTTTCGTAACAAGTTGGTATACACATGGTATTGCATCTTCATATCTTGAAGGAGCAAACTTCTTAACAGCAGCAGTGTCAACACCTGGCGATGCAATGGGTCATAGTCTTATGTTCCTCTGGGGACCTGAAGCACAAGGTTCATTCGTTCGTTGGTTACAACTCGGTGGACTCTGGAACTTCGTAGCACTTCACGGTGTGTTCGGACTCATAGGTTTTATGTTAAGGCAGTTTGAAATTGCAGGTCTTGTTGGGATTCGTCCTTACAATGCACTTGCATTCTCAGCAGTTATCGCAGTCTTCACTAGCATCTTTTTAATCTACCCACTAGGGCAGCATAGTTGGTTCTTCGCACCTTCATTTGGTGTCGCAGCAATCTTTAGATATATCTTATTCATTCAAGGTTTCCACAATATAACTCTTAACCCATTTCATATGATGGGTGTAGCAGGTATATTAGGAGGAGCACTACTCTGTGCAATACATGGAGCAACTGTTCAGAATACTTTGTATGAAGACACATCAATCTATACTGATGGTAAGGTTCAGAGTTCTACATTCAGAGCATTTGATCCTACACAGGAAGAGGAAACTTATAGTATGATTACAGCAAACAGATTCTGGTCACAGATATTTGGTGTTGCTTTTTCAAACAAAAGATTCTTACACTTCCTTATGTTGTTCGTACCTGTGATGGGTATGTGGACATCATCAATCGGTATCGTAGGTCTAGCACTTAACTTAAGAGCATACGATTTCGTATCTCAAGAGATAAGAGCAGCAGAAGACCCAGAGTTCGAGACTTTCTATACAAAGAACATTCTTTTAAACGAAGGTATGAGAGCATGGATGTCTTCAGTTGACCAACCTCACGAGAACTTTGTGTTCCCAGAGGAAGTATTACCTCGTGGTAATGCACTCTAAACCAAAAACCACTTTTAATTTACATTTACCTCGGAAAAAATTTCGGGGTATTTTTTTGTCTATTAGACTTTTTTATAGATAAAATATGATCTTAGAAGAAGCCTGTCATTCTCTTAAACTTGAATGTGCCCTTAGAGATTTGGGGTTTGTGGATATTGGGTGGAAATGTGTAGCACATGCAGGAATATTTTTCGTTCAACCAATCGGAATACCCGATGATCCAGAGGGAGACTTACTAGGATTCTCTTTAACATTACCTAATACACATGATATGCGGAGAGTTCGTTTGATGCGAACTGCAAAGCAAGCATTAGATTATGCAGAAGGAAAAAATGGATATTGACTTTGAATTAGAAACTCAACACTTATTTTTAATTGAAAGAGTTTGTAGAGCATGTGGCAAAGAGAAGAATTTAATTGCAGACTTTTATAAATGTCGTCCTGATGCAACAAAGATATCCTCTTATGCATACGAATGTAAAGAGTGTACTCGTGATCGTGTGAGAGAATATGAGAATAAAATTAAGAAGAAATATAATATTGGTGCATGTATAATCTGTAAAGAAACAAACACAAAAGTGTCAAACAATGTGTGTTCAAACTGCGAAAAAGGATTGAAAGGGTTTAAACATAATGTTGACACCCTCAAAAATGCCATGCTATACTTAGATGAAAGTAATAAATAAATTTTAACTTACAAAGGATTTTATGGCTAACGATCTCTGGCACGATATGAGTGTTCTTAATTCACTATATGAAGAACTCATGTGGGACAACCAAGATGATATTCAATTTAGAATTGAAGACGAAAGAATTGTAATAAGAAACGTAACAGTCGAGAATGAATAAACCTTATGATGATTCCAACTGGAGAGAGGAATACAAAGCATTTACATCCAATAAAAGATACCTTGAATTACTTGAGAATGGACCTCATAGTCTTTCTCAGGCATGGTTATTAGGTGCTTTGCATAATGAATGGAAAAGAATCAAAGGATATAAAGATGAATACCCAGAAGAAAACAAGGGTCAATTACAATCCTCTCTTTCAGAATGGGAAGAAAATATAAAAAAATATCAAAACGATAAATAATGGCAAGTCGCAATCACGTATGACAATTTTATCCTCTCCTCAACAGTATTTGTTTAATTTGGAAACTACAAGTTCACAAGAAGCAAAAAGGTTATGGAGGCGAAAGATAAAGGAGACATGGGATTATGAGTGTGCTTATTGTGGATCAGATAATCACTTAACAATAGATCACATTGTTCCTCGTTCAAAAGGAGGAGCAGACTTTACAAAGAATGTAGTATGCTGCTGTCATTCCTGCAATCAAGATAAGTCGCATACTCCGTGGGAAGAATGGTATTTCTCTCAGGAGTTTTTTAGTAATGAGAGATACGAAAAGATAAAAGAATGGATGGAACCAGAGCCTCCAACTAACTTATTTGCTTATCGACCAAGACGGAATAATGCAACTTGAATAAATAACTAAAAGGTAGTATATACTGCTTTATTTTGGTACATACCGAATGAAATAAATGGCAACACCATTCAGGCTGAAAAGGTCTGCGATTGCAAGTAAGCGTCCAGCGACGACTGATCTTCAATTAGGAGAATTAGCACTCAATACTTATGACGGATATCTTTACACTGAGAGAGAAGGTGTAGGGTTAGCAACCGTTACAAATCTTACACCTTGGTATGAGAACTATGGTGGTGGGTCAATATATTATAGTAATTCAGTCGGTATTGGAACAACAGTTCCTCAGTATAACTTAGATGTACGCAAGGGTTCCATAGGTGGATATGATACTCTTGTAGCACAGCACTCAGATGTAATCAAAGAAATTGCGGTAACAGTCGCAAGTAAGACAGACGATCATAGATATCAAGGACAGGGAAGTGGTAATGGATATGTACTCGATGGTATTCAATCTCCTGTACTTACATTAACACCAGGTAGAACATATAAATTTAATCTAAGTTCAAGTGACATGTCTAGTCACCCATTTAGATTCTATCTTGATGAAGCAAAATCAGTTCAATATACAACTAACGTTACCACAACATCTACTTCTGCACAGATAACGATAACAGATGATACTCCAAATATTCTGCATTATCAGTGCTCATCACACGGGTATATGGGTAATGCCCTTATTATTAATTCAAATGTAATAAACACACCTTATGCTGCAATCATTCGTAATGGATTAGATGTTTTAAGTGGTAATGTTGATATTTCATCAAATTTAGATGTTGATGGTAATACTACATTAGATATTACAACCATTGATGGTTTACTTGATATCAATGCAGGTGGTCAGGCAAATACATTCAAGGTAGAAGATTTAACAGCAGGTCGTGTTGTGATTGCTGGCACTGGTGGTGAATTAGAAGATAGTGGAAACTTATTATTCAACGGAACTGATTTATCAGCAGCATCACTTATTGTATCTGATTTAACATCAGGTCGTGTTGTAATCGCTGGTGGTTCAGGTGCAGTTGAAGATAATGCAAATTTAAAATTCAATACAACTACATCAGAGTTTGAAGTTGTAGGTCATACAATATTAGATTCACTTAATGTATCTGGTATTTCAACTTTCACTGGTGATATAGATGCAGATGCCTTTGTTATTGCAGGTTCTACTGGCACTGGTGGTATTAAAGTCGGTACTAGTTTACAGATTTTTGATGCCTCACATACTGCAATAAGACAACAAAACAGTGGATCAATATTTATTGATGCCGATAATATTGAGTTAAGAAATCGTAGTGCTGGTGGTTTTCGTGCATATGCTAAGTTTGGTAGTTGGGCTAGTGGAGCAGCAGGACTTTTCCACGATGATGGTTCAAACTCTAATGAAAGACTAAGAACCACTAGCACGGGTGTTTCAATTACAGGAAATGTATCTGCAGTTGATGGAGCATTTAGTGGAAATCTTACTGTAACTGGTAATGTTGGAATTGCTGGAACATTAACATACGAAGATGTAGATAGAATTGATGCAGTTGGTCTTAGTACATTTAGAGAAGGATTATTCATACCTGATAATCAGAAAGCTCAATTTGGAAATGCAGCAGGAAGTGCAGATTTAAACATATACCATAGTGGCAACAATGCTTTTCTTATTAATACTACTGGTTTTACCTCTTTAAAATCTTCAAACGGTATTTTATATCTTAGTGGAAATAGCACTCATATAAGATCAGGAGATGATGGAGAAACTCAGGCTGTATTTAATGATAATGGATCAGTAGATTTATATTTTAATAATGTAAAGAAATTTGAGACATCTCTCAAAGGCATCAAAGTTGGAACGGGTGTCACGATTGAAACAAATGGACAGGCAACATTCGCTGGCATTGTAACCGCAACAAAATTTATTGGTGACGGAAGTGATTTAACAGGTATTGATGCATCTGCCTTGAAATTTGGTGGATCAGTCAAAGCACAAGCAAATGGTTTTGGTGTCGTTGTTACTGGTGTCACAACATCAAGTGGTGGTTTCTCTGGTAACTTATCTGGAACTGCGACTCTTGCAACTGATCTTGCAATCAATGGAACTAATCAGTTATTATATCAAGCATCAAATAATGACTCAGCAATCTTACCAACTGGTAATTCAGGTCAAATACTACAATCAAATGGTGCAGGTTCTGCTCCACAATGGGTAACTTCTGCTCCTGCTGGTGCAATTGAAGGTATCACAATTCGTGAGGAAAGTTCAGTTATTGGTTCAGCAAATAGTATTTCAACAATCAACTTTATTGGGGAATCAGTTACTGCTGATGCTGCTGTTGCCGCTGGTATTGCCACTGTTACGATTAATGCTCTTTCAGGAATACTTGTTAAAGATGGTGGTGCAAATGTAGGAACAGGTATCACTGCATTTGATTTTGCAGGTTCACTCGTTGATGTTGACGCAGTATCAAACACTGGTATTGCTACAGTCCAGATTGATGGTTTATCAGTCAAAGATGAAGGTTCATCAGTCGGAACTGCAGGTAGCATTACCACATTAAACTTTGTTGGTGCTGGTATCGTTGTTGATGCAGCTGCAAATGCAGGTGTTGCAACAATTACATCTGCTGGTGGTGTTACGAATGCTGATGTTGTTGCTCTGGCGATTGCTTTGGGATGATTATAAATATCTCAACGGGGATATTGCACCTTTTTAAACTATAAAAAATGGCTAATACTTTTAAATTAAAATCGAAAAATAATATTGGTGTATCCACAGTTGGAATATACACAGTACCTGGTGCGACAACCACAGTTATCATTGGTGTGACTTGTACGAATGTATCTGGTCAAGGAATTAATGTTGGAATTGGAATATCAAGAGCAACAAATGGAGATGATATAAACATATTAAAGAACGTTCCTATCCCACAAGGATCTGCATTGGAAATTATGCAAGGAAATAAGATAGTTGTAGAAGCAGTTGATACAGTCACAGCATTGAGTGATGTTAATAATAGTTTAGATGTTGCCTTGACAATAATGGAAATAACATAATATGGCACTATCCACCTCCAGAACAGTTGTTACCAATACTGGTTTAAGTACTCACGATCATTTTAGAGTTAGAGATCTTATATCTGTTGGTGTTGCAACCTTTTCTAATTTTAAAACTGGATCTACAAACGTTCATAGTGTAGGAGTTGAAGCTGCTGGAATAAATGTTCTTGGTGGAGACACTCCTATTGGTACAGGATCAACAATATATGATGACGGTGGAGCAAGATTTAGTGGTGTAGTTACTGCGACATCATTTCATGGTGACATATCACAAGCAACTGGTGCAGCTGCTGGATTAGGAACTGCTTTATCACAGACACAAACAGATCCATTAAATAAAATTTATTACACAAATAAAGTTTTAAGTATATCCACCACAACTACAATTGATCACCCTGCTACTGCTAATCCTGCTTATACTCAGTATAGTGATATAAAAATTGAAGACGGTCATGATTTAATAATAAAAACTGATGATGATTTTAAGTATGATATTCTTGGAATATCAACGACTGCATTAGTATCCGCATCATCAGGTGGTGGTGGTTTGAGTGGAAATTTAACTGGTAATGTAACTGGTAATGTAATTGGTAATGTAATTGGTAATGTAACTGGTAATGTAACTGGTAATGTAAACAACTCAACTCTTTTACTTCAAACTGGAGGTACAGAAAGACTTCGCATCTCATCAGATGGCACGGTATCCATTGGAAATAATCCTACTGTTCCTTCTAATACTTTTTTTCACGTTCAAAAACCATCTGGTGAAACTAATGTAATATTTGAAGGTAGTGATACATTAGGAGCGAGACTTTCATTACAAAATAATATTCCCTCTGGAACTTCGATTAATCAAATTGATTTTTGTGATGCAGGTGGTGAGTCCACAAGTTCTATAAAAGGTTTTAACACTAATCAAACACAAAATTATGGAGACTTAGCATTTTTTACAAGAAATAGTTCAGGTCAACCTCCAACTGAAAGAATGCGTATCACAAAGGAAGGATATATAACAAAACCATATCTTCCTGCATTTTCAGGTTATATTAGTTCTGCTCATAACTCCGCAAGACAGAATCAAGGTGCTCAAATAATGCCATTTGATACAATGTACTTTAACACAGGTGGTCATTTTAACTTAACTGGAAGTAATCAATATAAATTCGTTGCACCCGTTGCTGGCGTATATTATTTCTCAGTTTCACAGAATCATACAGGTAGAGTTGATACAAGACTGAAGAAAAATAACTCAGAATTTCATGGTGGTGAAAATGAACATGATACTGCTGCCAATTGGGAACATCATTTTATAGCTGCTGCTATCGACTTAGATGTTGGTGATTTAGTTCATGTAGAAACTAATTTACAAGATGGTAGTCGATATGCTTGGAACTCTGGTTACTGGGAAAACTTTACTGGATACCTAATAGGATAAATAACTAAAAAGCATAATCATGTCGAGATTAAGAGCAAATCAAATAACAAATGAGAATGCCAACGGTGCACCTAATTTTCCACATGGTTTAACCGTAACTGGTATTGTCACAGCAACCACTTCTGCCACAACGATGTCACAAATCGTTGTTGGTTCAGCGGTCACTGCAAATTCACAAGGTATAGATGTTACTGGTATTGTAACTGCAACAACTGTTAAAGTCGGAAGTGCTATATCTGCAACAGATGGTGGTGTAGCTGCCACAAGATTTTATGGAGATGGTTCCTCATTAACTGGATTAGAATCTGGTTTTACTTCTATGCAAGTTTTCACAACTGCTGGAAGTGCCACTTATACAAAACCAAGTGGTATAACTTTAATTAAAGTGACGGTAACTGCTGGTGGTGCTTCTGGTGCAGGTGGAGCAAACTCTAATGAAGATTATGGTTCTGGAGGTGGTGCAGGTGGCACATCAATTAAAGTTATAGATGCCTCATCTATTAATACTGAAACAGTAACAGTCGGTGCTGGTGGTGCAGGAGTCAATAATACTGGTAGTGGTAATGCTGGAGGTGCTTCCTCATTTGGTTCCCACTGTTCTGCAACTGGTGGTGGGGTAGGAAGGCACGGAAACGCAGGTCAAGTTAGAGGTGGTGCAGGTGGAACTGGTTCTGGTGGTAACATAAATCTCACTGGTGGAGCTGGTGCTGGTGGTTTTGATAACCAAGTTGGTACTCATGCCTCTGGTGGTATGGGAGGCGCATCTTATTTTGGTGGTGCAGGTTTAGGTTTAGCAAACTCAAACAACCCTAGTGGAACTCCAGAGGATGGTACAAACGGTGGTGGTGGAGGTGGTGCTGCTAACACACTCAATTCTGGTGATGGTGGTGCAGGAATCGTAGTAGTAGAGGAATTTAAGTAATGGCAAAAAAAATTCTAGTTAAAAGTGGTGTAGTTCAAGATGTTTCAGATGCAGTATTTCCAGTGCATCCAGATGCAGGAACTTGGAAAGATTGTTCAAACGATAATGTTAAAAAGGATTGGACGGTTAATGCAGACAACTCTGTTAGTGAACCTGTAAATCCAGAAGAAACTTATGCTGAAAAAAGAGTGAGGGAATATCCTCAACTTGGTGATGTTATTGATGCTTTATTTAAAAAAGAGGCAGGTAACAGTTCTGAATGGGATGCTTTAGTTACTTCAAGAGCAAATACTAAAACTAAGTATCCTAAATCCTAGTTGATGCAACTGGATACTTTTTATTATAATAATTTTGTTTTTATATTATGGTTAAGATTATAAATCAACTTTTACCTGATGTGTTTCATAATCGTCTTTTAACAATTTTAGATGATGAAGATAGATCATTTAATTGGTTTTGGAATAACACAACTGCAGAAAATGTAAATGGTGAACCTTTAGATAGTAATTTTATGTTTACTCATCTTTTATATAATAAAGATAAAAATATCAAATCACCTTATTTTGAAACATTTTTTCCAATAGTTTATTTTTTAGAAGGACATATACCTATCAATAATCTTTATCGTATGAAGTTGAATCTATATCCAAATCAAGGTAAAAAAATAATACATGCAAAACATATAGATTTAAGAAGTGAAGTAACTAAAAAACCTTTAGAAAACTGTACAATCACAATTTTAAATTTTACGACTTGTAATGGTGGAACAATTATTGGTGAGGAAAAATATTTATCACAAGGCAATCAAGCATTAAGTTTTGATAATAAAATAGAACATCAAGGATTTACTCAAACAGATACACCACGAAGAATAATATTAAATATAGCAACGACTAATCCGACTAAATAACTAAAAATAATATAATGCCATACTTAGGTCGAGAACTCACATCAGGTAATTATCTTAAGCTAGATGATATATCATCTCAGTTTAATGGATCTACTGTCACTTTTCAATTGAAGAGTGGTGGTAGTGATTTTTTTCCTGGCTCATCATTCTCTCTCCTAGTATCAGTTGCAGGTGTAATCCAAGAAGCAGATTCTGCATATCAGATAAACAATAATGAAATAACTTTTGCGACAGCACCTGCAAATGCTGATGATGCTTTTATCATAGTTCTTGGTCTTGCATTAGGAGTTGGAGTTCCTGCTGATGGTACAGTTGGACTTACACAATTAAATGATACTGCAAAGTTAGGTATATCAACATCTAATTCTAACAACACATCAACTGTAAAAGTAGGTGGTGGAGTCACCTCTCTTAATTTTGCAGGTCCAGGTGTTACAACTGCGTTTGTGACAAATGGTATTGCTACAGTATTTGTTCAAGGTGGAGGTGGCAGTGGTGTTGGTGCTGCTGGTACTTGGGCTTCTGATGAAGTTGGTGTTGCTACAAGTAAAGTTGTTGGTGTTGGTACAGCACAGGCAGTCGGTACAGCAAACTCAGAAGGTGCATTACAGGCACTTGGTAATATTGCAATTACCGATGGTGCACTTCTAATTGACAATGACATCAGCAGTAGTATAAACGTACCTGCTGGTAAGAATGGTTTATTAATTGGTACGGTCAATGTTGCAGTCGGAGCAACAATTGATGTTGCAACAGGTTCAGTTTTAGTGGTGGTGTAGTATGGCATATCTAGGTAATCGTAATGCATCAGGAGAGAATAATAGTTTTAAGATCTTAGATGATCTTGCATTTACTACAACCTTTAATGGTTCTGATGGAAATGTAGTAAATCATTCTGCTGATACAATCACAATTAATAATCATAGATTTTTAACAGGATCAAGAGTCACATATACGAATGGTGGTGGTGGAAATATTACGGGACTGACAAATGGAACTGTATATTTTACAATCAAGGTAGATCATAATACAATCAAGTTAGCAACAAATGCATCAAACGCAAATTCTGGAACTGCAATTAATATCACAGGTACTGGAACTGGTATCTCACATACACTAAGTGTTGCATTTGATGGAGTCAATACAAAGTTTGTAGCAACATATGATGGTGGTACAAAAGCACAGATGACAAGAGCAGCTCAGTTGTTCTTATCTCATAATGGTGTCATACAAAGACCACATGATTCAACATCTCCTGCAAATGGATATGGTATTGACTCAAATGGATCTGTAGTTGTATTCTCAGCAGCACCTTCTTCTTCTGATGTAATCTTTGGAAATCTTGTCGCAAATAATTTCCCAACATTTGACATCTCAGATAATAAGGTAGATACATTCACTGCTGATGGAAGCACTACAACTTATACTTTATCAAGAGCAGTTGTTAATAACGATAATATATTAGTTGCATTAGATGGTGTGATGCAGTATCCATCTGATTCACAAAACACAAGATCATATAATGTATCAGGCACAGGATCTAATTCACTTACCTTCGCATCTGCACCTGCACAAGGAACAGTCATTCACGTAAGACACATTGGTTTTGCTGGTGCATCTACTGCAAATGTAACTGGTGTATTTGGTAGAAGTGGTAATGTAACTCTAATAGATTCAGACCCAGTTGTTGGTATTCAATCTGGTGGATTGGGAATTGGAACAGTTCGTACATTAAACTTTATCGGTGCTGGTAATACTGTTCAAGTTAGAGGTAATGTAATTGATGTTAGTATCGCAGGTGGTGGAGGAGCAAGTGTTTGGACTACATCAATCACTGGTATTCAAACTTCTTCTGCAATTGTTGGTGTCGGAACAGATGACGCAGGTGATGCTGACTTACAAGGTATAGGTAATTCTGCAAGAGGACTTTATATTAGTAATGGTATGATACTATATGATAATGCAATCAATGGTAATCATTATATTGGAACATCAATGAACGGTCTGATGGCAGGTCCTGTATCAGTCAACGGTGTTCTGAATGTTGATGGTAATTTTGTGGTGGTATAATAAATAAAGATATGACAGTAATTAGACCAAATAGTATATCAGGAGTTTCAAGTATCACTGCTAATGGTGGTGATATAAATGTTTTTCGTGCTGATGGATTAAAAGGTGATGTTTTTATTAATAATATAACTGGAGTAGCAGCTACTTTTACTAACATATCTGCTGGTAGTTCGGTGACTGCTGTAACTTTTCATGGGTCTGGAGCAAACTTAACTACCTTAAACGCAGATAATTTATCAACTGGATCAGTTCCAAGTGCAAGAATAACACAAGGTAGTGTGACTCAATATGTAACTCCTTTTGATGATGATAATATTGTGAATGATATTTCGACACTTGCCTTAAAAGTAAGTGCACTTGAAAATTCAACAGCTTCAAATACAAATTCTACCTTTGCAGATACTTATCAAGATACTGCTGGTGTTACAGCACTTACTAATGTTGCAAGGACAAGTACTGATTTTATTGCATCAGTATATTCAGTAACTACATCATACGATTTAAATGTTGCTGGTACACACGGTCAACCTCAATTATTTGGTTTAAATACTCGAAATGCGACAAGAAATTCTTATTCTTGGACTAATGATCAAGTAAGAGGATCAAATCCTGGTGCTTCTTCGACATATGGTTCTACTGTAACTGATTTTGCATTTGATTTATCTGGTGACTTTACTCACTTTGTTTGGTGGCAAAGTAATACAGTTGGTTCTCTTAGTGTTGGTGCATACCCATCAAATGGTGCTGTTATACTTCCTGTAACAACCGTAACGTCAGGTACAGCTCCAACTCTAAGTGGAAGTAGTATTTTTACTGTCAACTCTACAACACAGGCAGCTCTGCAACAAAATCAAAGTGGAGCAGGATCATATGGACCTCAAGATAATAGTGTAAATAATACCTTACAAAATAGTTTTTCAAGTGCAGCATATTCATCTTTAAATATTGCAAGCATACCTGCCTCAGATCATAATGGAAATTCAGCAGTAACTCGTGATTACTCAGCTAATGCTAATGCATATGGTTATTTTGTATCAAGTTATCATAATGGTAATGGTGGAAATGGTGCTGATGGTTCACCTTATGGTATAAAATGGCAATATACAAGAGCAACAAATACTATGATTATGGGATATGTGAAAAATGCATCTGGTGATTTTAAAAATGACACTAAAATAACAATTACTAATCTACCTACATCTGGTAGAGTGATTTGTTTTGCTGGTAATGCTTCATCAACTACTAACTATTTCAGTTTAAGAAACAGTGCAGGAGTTAATGGGACTGGTAGTTTTCTCGAATCAGCCACAAATGCTACTGGTTCTTATCAAAGTGTCACGATTAATGCTGCTGCCACAACTTCAAAAATGGGAGTCGTTATTACTTATGTTGATCATGCAGGAACAGCAACAATAAACACTGACTTAAAAGTTTTCTTATCAGCAAATAATGGTACAAACTATACTCAAGTGACTTTAGTTGCACAACCTAATTTTGCAACTGGAGTTAAGATGGCAAAAGCAAATGATGTCACCATATCAAACACAGGAACTCAATTAAAGTATAAGGTCGAATTTGCAAATCAGGCATCAGGAAGTAAAGAAACAAGAGTCACTGGTGTGTCACTTCAATACTAGGTAAAAAAATGGGAATACAACTAAACGGAATTACAGGAGATATAACCACACCAGGTGACGTTGGTATTGGTGGTACACTAACCTATGAAGACGTAACGAATGTAGACTCAGTTGGTGTCATCACTGCAAGAGATGGTATAAGATGTACAGGTATTGTCACTGCGACTGCATTTCATGGTGATGGTGCAAACTTAACAGGAGTGAGTGGATTTTCAACTGCACTTGGTAATACCGAAGGAACACTTGATAATCTAATATTTAAAACACCAGAAGCATTTACAATTGGTTCTGGCACATCAATCAGAATTGAGTCTGATAATATGTCAGGCAATACAGCATTTACAAGATTGAGTAAAATTAATGTCTCGACAGGTGCAACCTTTCACGTATCTGCTGGCACTACATTTATTATGAATGTATTGAATGTATTCTAACTAAATAAAAAAAAAGATTTAAAATGTCTGAAGTCAGAGTTGACAACATAACAGGAGAAAATAAAACTGATGCAGTTAAGTTTACCAAAGGTATTACTGTAACTGGTATTGCCACTGTTGGAAATGTATCGGTTGGAAGTTCTGTGACTGCTGGTACTCTTTTTGGAAATGGTGCAGGAATAACAGGTTTAACTTCAGGTAAATTAATAAAGAAATCATTTTATACCATTACTAGACAATCTATCGCTTCTCCAGCATCATTCCCAAATGATGATACTGCTCCTCAAATAGATGAGGGAATTGAATTCTTTTCTCAGGCATATACACCAAGCACCGCTAATTGTGATTTATATATTTTTTGCACTGCTGGTATAAGGGAACGTACAAACGTAGCAGACGATGTAGGTATGGCATTATTCATAAGTGATAATACAAGTGCATTAAGAGTAGTAACTGAATATAATTCAGGTGGTGGTGCTGCTCATGGTGCTATTTTAACTATTGCTCATAAAATGCCATCTTGGGGTGTGTCGGCAAAAACATTTTCACTTCGCACACATAAAGCTAATTCAGTAAATTTTGCAGCATTCGGGTACGCACAAGAAAAATATGGAGCATCAACTCATGCATCCTTATTCAGTATTGAAGAAATTTCAACTTAATTAAAATGTCAGAGATTAAAACTACAAAGATAATAGGAGAAACTGGTGTTGATGCAGTCAATTTTACTAGTGGTCTAAACGTAACTGGCGTATCTACTGCCACAAATGTATCAGTCGCAAGTTCTGTTACTGCTGGTACTCTTTTTGGAAATGGTGCAGGATTGACAAATGCTGGTGGAGGAATTTTATTAAAAAGGACAGCTTATAATATTACTAGACAAGCTATGACTCATGCTACTTTTCCATCTGATGATACTATTCCACAAATAGATGAAGGAACTCAGTTCTTTTCACAGGCATATACACCAAGCAACCATCCCTGCGATATAGTTATTACTGCAACTTGTAGAGTAGGTGAAACTTCTAACGTAGCTAATGAAATGGCTATAGCATTATATGTAAACGACAGCACGGATGCCTTACGAGTGGTGAGTGGATTAAGTAATCCTAGAAGCAGTATTCATTGTTCTAATATGCTTCTTCTTCATAAAATGTCATCTTGGAGTGGTGCAAAAACTTTATCACTTCGAGGATCTGGAGGAAATGCTATAAATTATGCAGCTGGTGGTTATGACACATATGATAAACAATATTTTGGAGATGCAACTCATTCAACATTATTCATCATTGAAGAAATATCAACTTAACTAAAATGTCAGAAATCAGAGTCGAAAACATAATAGGAGAAACTGGTGTTGATGCAGTTCAGTTAACAAAAGGCATCAATACAACTGAAACTCTCACTAGCACAAATGTATCAGCCGCAAGTTCTGTAACTGCTTCTACCTTTCATGGAAATGGTGCAGGAATAACAGGTGTAACTTCAGGTGCATTACTAAGAAAATCATTTTACACAATTCCTAGATCAAGTATTGCTTCACACGCATCTTGGCCGTATGATAATACTATTCCACAAATAACTGAGGGGGTAGGATTTTTTTCCCAAGCATATACACCATCCACTGCCAACTGTGATTTATATATTTACTGCTCTGCTGGTATAAGAGAACGCTCAAACATAGCAGATGATGGGGGTATGGGATTGTTCATCAGTGACAGCACGGATGCATTAAGAGTAGTAACTAGTTACATGTCAGGATACCATAATGGAGAACATCTTCATCTGTATCACAAAATGCCATCTTGGGGTGTATCAGAAAAAACATTTTCACTTCGATGTCATAAAATGAATGCGATAAATTATCAGGCAGTATATAATGGTTTTTTCCAAGAGAAATTTTCAGCAGATGCTTCTGCAACCTTATTCATAGTTGAAGAAATTGCTACTTAAGTAAACAATAAATAATTAAATGGCATCAGAAATTAGAGTAAATAAAATAACGCACACCGCAGGTGTTGGTACAATCACAACCAACGTCGATGGTATTGTTGTTGCTGGTATTGTTACTGCAAATAGTTTTAGTGGTAATGGTTCTGGTTTAACAGGAGTCACCTCTCCAGAGGTGTATGGTTTCACTGGAATTGGAAGTAATTTACAAATAACAACAACCAATGGAGGTGCTGATAATATTACTAGTGCTCAGTACGATGCGTTTGAACAAGTATTGTTCGCACCATCAGGTATAACTTTCAGTATAAATAACAATGGGAATCTAATCGCAAGCTTCTGACATGGCAACAATTGATTTAGGAAAAATAAAACAGGTTTTTCGAGGGACGTATAATAATGCAACAGCATACGCCGTCGATGATTTAGTTACGTTTACAGATGGTCAAATAACCTCAACTTATATCTGTACGACTGCATCAACGGGTAACAATCCATCGTCAGGTGGAACAGCACATGCAAACTGGGCATTTATTGCAAAGGGTGTTGCAGATCCAATACCCTCTCAATCTGGTCAGTCAGGTAAATTTTTAACAACAAATGGATCGGCTTTGTCATTTGGTGAAGCTGGTGCTGGAAAACTTTTAAAGATACATCATGCTACAACAGGTACAACAGTTAACGTAACCACTCCAACAAGAGCTGACACAGGTTTAACCGTAACTTTTACACCAGAGGCACTTGGTAGCACATTTTTTGTTCTAGCTCAACAATTTGGTTTAAACGGTGTAACTAACGATCAGACTCTCTTTAATTTATATATGATGAGGTCTATTGCTGGTGGAACTGCAACTGAATTAGAGGAATGGTATTATCTTGGAGATTGGAACTCAAATCATAGATCGTATCATTGTTCTGTATTAGGATATAAAGATACACCTACTTATACATCAGGGCAGACTCTTAATTATCACATTGAAGTAGGATTTTACACAGGTAACTATGCACTAAATTATAGTGCTCAGAATGGGCAATTAAAGAGTACAATTTATGTATATGAAATGGGAGCATAAACAATGACAATAACAAAACACGATGCACTTATGTCTTTAAAACCTGGCGAAGGTTGGTCTTGGGCTGGTTTTGATTATAAAGATTTAAATTGGGAAGGTAGTAGTACAAAACCAACTGAATCAGAAATAGATGCAGAATTAACAAAATTAAATAATGCAGAACCCATGACACAATTAAGATATGAAAGAAATAAAAAAATAGCAGAGAGTGATTGGAGAGCAAATTCAGACGTTACTCTTTCAGATGAATGGAAAACCTATCGACAAGCATTGAGAGATATAACAAGTGGTGCATCACCTAAACTAGACAGTGTAGGTAGATTAGATATGACATCAGTAACTTGGCCAACTGAACCATCATAATTGAAAATATAATATAATGTCTGACATCCGATTTAACAACTGGAAACATCAATCGGGCACGGGAGGTGTCTCGCAAAATTCTGGTGGAAATGTGGGTATCGGATCTACACTTCCATCATCAAAGCTTGATGTCGGTGGTGATGGTAAGTTCACTGGTGTTGTTACTGCGACTTCTTTTAGTGGTAGTGGTGCAAACCTAACTGGTATTGATGCTTCTGCAATTAAGTTTAGTGGAGCAGTCAAAGCACAGGCAAACAATAGTGGTGTTGTAATCACTGGTGTTGCCACTGCGACTAAGTTTGTTGGTGATGGTTCTGATCTAACTGGTCTTCCATCAGGTAGTGAGTTTAATTTTGGTACAGCAGGTATCACAACTGTTAAGAATCTTGGTATTCAAACCACCACAGTTGATAATTATGAAACAGTTGGTGCTGCAAATTCATTTAGAGGTATCTACATTGGTGATGGTTCACTTGTATTCAACGCAAGACTTGATAATATCAATGGTTATTATATTGGAACTGGACGAAATGCATTGAATGCAGGACCAGTTACATTAGGTTCAACCATGACACTTGACGGTGCATGGGTTATCGTGTAGTATAGGAGAGTTATGACAATTACAATACATCCAGACGGAAGAATGATGCATGGAGGAACTAATGTCACTCCGTCCATAATGGTTGATAGTTGGAGATTAAGTAGTAATATAACTAACGATGCAACTTTAACATCTGCGAATGGACTTGTAAGAACTAGTAATTTAAATGGAAGAGGTACTATTGGTCCAGCTATGTCTGTTGATAGTAGTGGAAAATGGACTTTTCCACTAACAGGAGTTTATCTGGTAATATTTAAAGGTGTATTTGACAATAGAAATGCTGATACTTCGTGGAATTATATGACTTCACAATCATCAACTGATGGTGGTTCTACTTACACTTCTATTGGAGATGCAGTGCAATTTGCCACTAGTTCTAGTTATAGATTTGCATCATGTGAGGGAACGATAGTTTTTAATGTAACAAACACATCAACACATCATCTTAAATTTAATTTTGATACAAATAATAGCAGTTCAATATGTATGGGTAATGCAAGAGATGATACAACATTTAAATTTATCCGCATGGCTGACATATAAATAAGATTATGAAATACGACATTACTCACTCACTAATAGCATTAAAACCAGGAGCACAGTGGGTTCTTCGTGGAACTGAATACTCTGGTCTTGAATGGTTAGATAGTAGTCAGACAAAACCAACAGAAACAGAAATCAATAGTAAGATTTCTTCACTTGACTCAGCAGAAGCAATGAGATTATTGCGTATTGAAAGAGATACAAGAATTGCAAAGACAGATTGGAGAGCATCATCTGACTTAACATTAGCATCTGCTTGGAGCACTTATCGTCAAGCACTTCGTGATTTACCTGCAAGTGCAACACCTAAGTTAGATTCTAATTATGAATTAGATTTAACATCGGTTACTTGGCCAACTGAACCTTCATAACTATGTCATCAGAATTAAGAGTCGATAAAATAATTCCAACTGGTGGTGTTCCCACTGGTGGTGGAGGTGGAATAGTCCAAGTGGTGGGAGAGACATATACCTCTTCATCAAACATTATGACTACTTCAACAAGTTTTACTGTTCTTTCAAATTTTAACACCTCAATCACACCTCATTTTTCAAGTAGTAAGATTTTCGTTCTATTTTCTTTTCCTGCATATGCAACCAATTCATATGATGGAGGGATAGCAGATTACACGATTGGAAGGAATGGTTCTGTGATTAATAATTTTTCTTATGGATCATTATATCAAAATGTCTCTGGAAGTCATTACTCACCTTACACCATGCACATAGTTGACTCTCCATCAACAACAAGTGCAGTTACATATAATCTAATGTGCAAAACAAATAGTTCAAGTAACTCTATCGGAGTAGGTTCCTATGGAGCTAATGAGATCATAAGTGTAACACTTATGGAGGTATCAGCATAATGTCAGAATTAAGAACCAATCGAATTATTCCAAGAGATGGACTTCCTGCTGGTGCGAGTGGTGGTGGAATTATTCAAGTTGTACAAACAACTAAAACTGACCCTACTACAAGTAATTCAGCTTCTTATGCTGATCTAACTGGTTTATCAGCAACAATAACACCAACAAGATCAGATAGTAAGATATTATTTCAATACACTATTCCTTTTTCTCATAGAAACAGTTATGTGCATTTTCGATTAGTCAGAGGGAGTACTGCTATTTTTGTAGCAGATGCCTCTAGTAATAGATCTCGAACAACGTATGGTACATGGTCGAATAATGGGGATGGTGATTATATTACAAAACTTTTTTCTGGTTTATATTTAGATTCACCCGCTACAACTTCAGCAGTAACTTACAAAATACAAGCATTCGTGACAAATAGTAGCACAGTTTATATCAATAGGTCTAAAGGAGATGATGATCAAACTTACGAACCTAGACAAGCTTCAAATATTATACTTATGGAAGTATCAGGCTAAATAACTAAAAGGATATACTAAAAGAATGAGTACCCTTAGAATTCATGGTATTGAGGCAAAGTCAGATCCTACTAGTGCATCAGTCAACGAAAAAATAAAAATAACAAATTCTAATGGAGACTTACTACTTCATTTAGATGGAACGCAGGCGGGTATTGGTACTGTTGGTGTCACAACGACTGGTACAACTTTTCATGTAGATCGTGCGACAGGGGAAATAACTTTTGTAACTGATGCCAAATTCAATGGAACTGTTGGTATTGCAGGAACATTAACATACGAAGACGTAACTAATATAGATTCAGTCGGTGTTATAACCGCAAGAGATGGACTTCGTGTTACTGGAATCGCAACTGCAACTGCATTTCATGGTGATGGTTCACAATTAACAGGTATTGCACCTGGTTCTCCTGTTGGTGGTGCATCAACAAACACTGTTTTCTTTGAGAATGACAATTCAGTCGATGTAAATTACTCTATTACATCAGGTAAAAATGCGATGGCTGCAGGTCCTATCGCAATTAAATCAGGCATCACAGTCACTGTGCCTTCAGGTAGTTTCTTGACTATCGTATAAATATCAGGGAGTAAAGAATCTTATGCCAGTAACTATTAACGGAAATGGAAGTATAACAGGATTAGCAGTCGGTGGACTGCCAAATGGATCTGTGGATGCTGATACTCTAGCATCAAATGCAGTGACAGATGTAAAATTAGCATCAAATGCAGTGACTAGTGCTAAGTTAGCAAATGGTGCAGCAGCAGGTGTTAAGTTAGGAACTGGTGCAGTGATTCAAACTGTCTCTCAAACTTTTGCACCTTATGGAGATGCTGATAATTCACTGAGAGCACACAGTGGTACATATACTGAAAGTGGAATTAACTTATCAATTACTCCTACTGTAAGCACATCAAAAATATTAGTTATGACAGAAGGTGGTTCTTTTGGATACAAGACAAGTGATTCTCAGGTAGATTATTATATGAGGTTGGTTGGCACACCGACAGGTGGTAGTCTTACAGAATTTAGAGAAATTGAAGTGAGAATGACAAATATGGGTAATACTACACAAAGACTTTTTGATAGTTGGAGTATGAGTTATCTTCACGATCATAACGGGACTGTTGCGATAGAATATAAAGTTCAACATAAGACTGCTACTGCTGAATATGCTTGGGCAAGATATAGAGGAGCAACTGTGACATTAATGGAGATTGCAGTATGAGTAATATAAAATTAGTACATTCGGGAGGCAACAGTGTCTCTCTCACAACACCAGACAGTAATCCAGCGGCAAATCGCACATTAAAGGTGCCTGGTAATGCTGATGGCACAATCTTAACAGACACATATAAACCAGTATTTTTTGCAAGAAATAATAATAATCAATCCATAGCAAATAACACATCAACTAAAATTCAATTTGATGCGGAGGTATTTGACTCACACGGATATTATGATCATTCAACTAATTACAGGTTTACACCTCTATTAGCTGGATACTATTATATTACTGCAAGCATATACTATGTGAATGTAAATAATGTATATGCTATTGATATTAAAAAAAATGGATCAAGATACGTTAATTTAGATTTTAAAGTTGATTTTGCTGGTACTCGTTCTGCATTTATATCCTCTTTAGTATCATTTAATGGGTCAAGTGATTATGTGGAAATTTTTGGATATCATACAACAGGTTCAAGTATAACTATTGGAAATGGAACACAATATTCCATCACTGAATTTTCGGGTCATTATGTGAGGGCACTAGTATGAGCACATTAAAAGTAGACGCAATCAGACACAATAGTGCAACGAGTGATGCAATCACAACAGCAGCAGATGGAACTTGCACTGCAAAATTAACTTCTGTAGGTGGAGGACAACTATCTCATCGCAATCTCTTAATTAACGGAGATTACAGAATATCCCAACGAGCCACCTCATCTACATCTAATGGATATCAAACGATGGATAGGTGGTATGTATATGCTGCTAATCATAGTGTTACAGTCACCACTGCTCAAGTGGATATAACAAGTGGTAATGCTTATGATGATGGATTTAGAAAAGCTGCAAAAATATCTTTAAGTGGTGCAGGAACACTTGCAAATAATACAGAGATACTAATTTATCAAAAAATTGAAGCAACAAATTTAGCAAATAGTGGTTGGAATTATAAATCAGCATCAAGTAATATTACTCTTTCATTTTGGGTAAAATCAAGTACAGCACAAACATTTGCAGCTCATATAAGAACTGAAGATGGCACAGCTTACCTATATTCTTTTACATATACAGTCGCACAAGCTAATGTTTGGCAAAAAATAACGAAAACTATTCCTGGTAATTCTAATATAACAATTAGTGATAATAATGGTTCTGGACTCAGAGTTTATGTGGGTGTGCCAGCGATAGGTTCTGATTATACATCAGGGACTGCCGATACTTGGGTAGTCAGTTCTTCATCAAATAAATTTCCCACAGTTCCAAACACTTGGTTGACTGCAGGATCTTCGACCTTTGAATTAACGGGAGTTCAGTTAGAAGTTGGAGACACAGCAACCTCGTTCGAGCACCGTAGCTTTGGTGAGGAACTCTCGTTGTGTTATCGCTACTATTACAAACTAGGTAAGTTGGATTATATTAGTCAACATATGTCTGCTGGAGAACAATATTGTATAGGTATGTCTGATAATGATAATGTTAACATATATGGAATGATAAATTTTCCAGTATTCATGAGAACTCCACCAACAGGGATAGATGCAACAAGTGCTGGTAATTATCGAGTTAGACGAGACACAACACAAACTTGCACTGGTGTTCCAACTTTTATTGATGCAGCACATCATTATTGTAGAGTCAATTTTCCTAAATCAAGTCATGGTTGGGGAACTGGACAAATGTTATGGTGTCAATCTGGTGGTTCAGGTAGTTACTTAGGATTTTCCGCAGAACTATAGCTTGACAAGTATCAAAAAATACTTTATAATAGAAAAGTCTTTAGCATCCTTGTAGATTTGGGACTAGAGATACTTCCCTGTGGTGGGGGAAGTGTGTTGGTGGTAACACAAAGGGAGGGTTTCCTCCCTTTTTTATTTTTATAAATCATTATTTAAGGCTAACAACAAACATGAATTTCACTGTGTTTTCTAAGGATGGATGTTCATATTGCGAGAAGGTAAAAAAGGTATTAGAGTTGACAAGTAGTAAGTTTGTGGTGTATACTTTAGGTGAACACTTTGATGAAAAAGCATTTATTGAAGAATTTGGATATGATACTACATTCCCACAGGTTGTGTGTGATGGTAAAAAACTAGGAGGTACAGTTGAAACAGTTAAGTTCCTCAGAGAACAAAAAATCATCTCCGTCTGAGCTAAATAAATCAAACCTCGAAATAAATCGTGGTTTTGAATTTATCCTCAACGCAGGTAAAAAGAAACAAGTGAAACCATTTTCATTTGTTTTTGATAAGATATTTAATTTCTTCAATCGAGAGATTGGTATCTACTTTGAATTTTCTTTGTCGAAAAGAAAATAACATAACCCAAGGAGTATCATGGATATTCAAGTCCTGACCGCACTTGCCTTACCTATTTCAATAATGTTTTTCCTACTCGGAATACTTATAGGTTGGGTAGCAAGAGACTATATGATGAATTATCGAGAGATTCCTAGACCTCATCCTGAGATGTTTGACATCAATGGAAATTTAGTACCAGATGAAATTGTAGCATTTAGATTTGAAAACAATTATGACAACGACAGCGAAGAAGACGACGACTAAAAAAGATCCACTTGAACTTCCTTTAAAACCATTTGCATTTGAAGTATTTCACCTTGCATCAAAGCAAAGATCGAAAGCAAAGAAGGTTGAAGTATTGAAAAGATATGAAGATCCATCACTGAAAGCATTATTCATATGGAACTTTGATGAAACTGTTGTATCAGTTCTTCCGCCAGGTGAAGTTCCTTACACTGGATATGATGAGCAAACATCAAATAGTGGTACTTTGACAACAAAAATATCTCATGAAGTTCGTAAAATGCATGAGACAGGTTCTTTTTCAATCGGATCAGGTGATAAGCAAGGACATACTACAGTCCGTAGAGAGTTTAAAAACTTTTACCATTTTTTGAAAGGTGGTAATGATTCTTTGAATAACATTCGTCGTGAGACAATGTTTATTAACATACTTGAAGGATTACATCCACTTGAAGCAGAGATTATTGTACTTGTAAAGGATAAGAATCTTGAAGAAAAATATAAAATTACAAAAGATATTGTATCAGAAGCATATCCAGATATTACATGGGGTGGTAGATCATGACAACTAAAACTAAAACAGAACCAAAAGAGAAGAAAGAATTGATTTGGACAAGTCAGGAAAAAGAAAATCATAAGAGTGAATATGGTTGCGAGATTATCGTAGAGAATGGAACTCTTGAACAAGTATCAGTAACAAATGCTCCAACTGATGCGTGTATCGTTACGTATGAATACAATGAGAAGGTCTGTCGTGACCTCACAAGAGGTGCGAGAGTCAAGTTGTTTGATATGTATTATGATAAGTTTAAAACAGGTCTGAAGATCATAGACTTTGGTAGAGGAACAATCAAACCTGCACTCTGGAAATATAATAATACACCGACCAAAACCAAAAAGCGGAAGTAATTTCAAATATACCGCAAAAAAAACTCCCCAAAATTTTTCGTGTGTAGGGTTTTTACGAAACAAAACCCATTATTTAGATGCAAAATAGTCATAAATCTAAAATATTTCTAAAAATGTATCATAAATTACAAAACTACTTGCATATATAGAGTGAATGTGTTAATATAGACACATCGTTCATCCAAATGTTAGAAGTTGCATTGCTATCTTCACTTCTCTCTCAACATCATCCGTCCCATTGGACAATGACATGTTTAGAGTGGAATCAAAACAGAGCAGAGATACTCAGCGATGGGAATCTTAACTCTGATGCTCACGAGTATCTTATAGATTACTTTTATAGCAAAGTTGAAGAAAAGAATTGTAAACCTATGATGTTTGGACGCAAGTAAGCCGACTCGGAACGGGTTCGTTCATCCTTATGTACCAGATTCTTCTTAGTCTAATAGCAATTGGAGCACCACTTGATTGTGATCATGCTGCTGAACTATTAGATATAGCAAGTAACAATCCTGATAAATCTGAGCAATTAGAGATAACAAGGGTTGTGGTAGCACATACTAATCCCATGTGTTTTTCAAAGGACGCAAAAGCCGACTGAAGGAACGGATTTAAAACATCCAACTACTTTAGGAGCAAAACAATGGCACAAGTCACTTACAGAGGAGTTCAGTACGATACTGAAACTCGTCTACAAGAACAAAAAATCCAACAGCCTCAACAAAAACAACTTGTTTACAGGGGTGTTGAAGTTAAAGGAGGCAAGTAATGTTGGTCACTGCAGAAATTCTCGTGGCTAGCGTAGCATTTCTTGCAATAATCTACGTTGAAGCCAGACTCTTATACAGTTATAAATAATTGTTACAAGAGGTAAAGTCAAATGTTACATTTAGGGTGGGAACCACCCGAAGTCCCAGATTTCGATCCAGAAATTCATAATCCAGAAAAAGTTTTTGCTTTTCTGTGTTATCGTGGGATTCACTACGCAAAGTGGGTGTATCTAGACATTTTCAATCACCAAGATTGGAAACTTAAAAATCCAAGAGAAGAGGGTTGACCTTTTCTCTTTTTTTGTGTACAATATATAAAAGTCTTATATTATGGATCGTAGTAAATTAAAAGATATTATCCGCACCCTTGAAATAACGCTTGACACATTGAAAGCAGAGGTGTATTCTGATGTGGAATCATATAAAAATGATGAAAAAATTTCAACAAAACCACTTGACTATGATGAATTGTATGATGACGGTTCAGATTAATGACTAGACAAAAAACATTAATTAAATTATTAAAAAGATTAATCAAGCAAGATTATCTATATACTGATGAAAAATTAAGAGAAATGAAACAGACTCTCCGAATTGCAGAAGAAGAGTTTGCTGAGATTGAAGCAAAAGAATCAAAAGGATTTAAATGAACGTAGAACTTATAAGTATCACACCTGATGCCGAAAAAACTATGGCTCACATTGCCAGAGTTTCTAATCCTGATAATCAAGATAATCCTAAGTACGCAGGGTTACTAAGATATTGTATCAAACATAATCATTGGTCTGTTTTTGAGCAGTCATCAATGACACTTGAAATAGAAACGACTCGTGCAATTGCAGCACAGATACTAAGACATCGTTCTTTCACGTTTCAAGAGTTCTCTCAGAGATATGCTGAAAGTAATGCACTAGGTAAAATTGAATTACCTGATTTAAGAAGACAGGATAAAAAAAATCGTCAAAACTCTACTGATGATTTAGATCCTTTTGTTCAGCAAAAGTTAGAAGCACAGATGATTACTCTATTCAGTTCTGCACAAGCACTTTATAATCAGATGATTGAAGAAGGAGTTGCTAAAGAGTGTGCTAGAATGGTATTACCATTATGCACTCCCACAAGAATCTACATGACAGGTTCTTGTCGTTCTTGGATACATTATATAAATCTAAGATCTGCACATGGAACACAAAAAGAACATATGGATATTGCAGAGGAATGTCGAAAAGTATTCGTTAAAGAGTTCCCCTCAGTATCAGAAGCCCTTGAGTGGGTCTAAATAACTATACATTAATCAATTATTATGGCAACATATCCTGTAGTTAATACAAAAACTGGTGAACAGAAAGAAGTGAAAATGAGTGTGAATGATTGGGATCAATGGACAGAAGATAATCCCGATTGGTCAAGAGATTATTCTGATCCATCCACCATGCCAGGTGTTGGAGAAGTTGGAGAATGGAAAAATAAACTTGTGAGAAGAAAACCAGGTTGGAATGAAGTTTTAGAAAGAGTGCAGAAATATCCAGGTGCTCAAAAACAAAAGATTGATTAATGGGAAGAAAACGAAGTAACGGAGATCAACCTATCGGAGTTGGGTTGACAGGAAAGCAAATGCGTAGAAAAAAACCAGTAAATTCTGAATATTTGGTGAATATTGAACCAATTACAGAAAATCAAAAAATCTTATTTAATTCTTACAATGAAGGTAAGAATATAATTTCTTATGGTGCAGCAGGTACAGGAAAAACTTTTGTTACCTTATATAATGCTTTGAAAAATGTTCTTGATGAAAGTACACCCTATGAAAAAATATATATCGTTCGTTCATTAGTCGCAACAAGAGAAATTGGTTTCTTGCCAGGTGATCACGAAGATAAATCTGATATTTATCAAGTACCATATAAACATATGGTAAAATATATGTTTCAGATGTCATCTGATGCAGACTTTGAGATGCTTTATGGTAATCTGAAAGCACAGGACACAATTAAGTTTTGGAGTACCTCATTTTTAAGAGGAACAACACTTGATCGTTCAATTATTATCGTTGATGAATTTCAAAACTTGAATTTTCATGAATTAGATAGTATAATAACAAGAGTAGGAGAAGACAGTAAAATTTTCTTTTGTGGTGATGCATCTCAAACTGATTTGCAGAAAACTAATGAAAAAAATGGTATTGTTGACTTTATGAAGATAATTCGTTCCATGCCATCATTTGATGTAATTGAATTTGGTATTGATGATATAGTTCGTTCAGGAATTGTTAAAGAGTATCTTATTGCAAAATTAGAAATGGGTATGTAATGTTTGATCATGTTGATTTGGATCTACCTTCACTTAAACGTGAAACGGTAGACGGAGTTCGTTATTATTCAGTTCCCGATGAAGATGAACTAATTAAATTAGTTTCAATCACATCAATTACGAGTCATTACAATAAACAGATTTTCCTTGATTGGAGAAAAAGAGTTGGTAATGCAAAAGCAGATAAAATTACAAAGGCTGCTACGACTCGTGGAACGGATATGCATACTCTTACAGAGTATTATTTAAAGAACGAGGAACTGCCTAAAGTCCCTCCTATATCTGACTTTTTGTTTAAAATATCGAAGGGTAAATTACAGAAAATCAGTAAAATACACACTTTAGAAGGTGCGCTATATAGTAGGCAATTAGGAATTGCAGGAACTGTTGATTGTATTGCAGAATACAACGATGAGTTAGCAATAATCGATTTTAAAACATCTAAAAAACCTAAACCACGAGAGTGGATTGAACACTATTTTGTTCAAGCAATGGCATACGGTTGTATGTTGTATGAGATGAAGGGTATATCAGTTAAAAAATTAGTCATTATTATGGCATGTGAAAACGGAGAATGCGTTGTTTATGAAGAATACGACAAATCAAAATACATCAAACTCCTTGGACAATACATTAGAAAGTTTGTTGGGGATAAATTGGAACTCTATGGAACCGAATAAAGAACTAGAAAAAGCTATTGCGAATAAGTTTGTAACTCCACAGAAGTTTGCATTGGATATTGAAAAGATTGTGGTTGATGAACAACTCAATTATATTGATGCGATCATACACTATTGCGAAATAAACAATATTGAGGTAGAATCAGTAACGAAACTCATATCAAAACCTTTGAAGGAAAGATTAAAGTGGGATGCAATTCGTCTTAATTTTATGAAAAAGACTTCGAGGGCAAAACTACCCTTATAATGAAAAAATCAGAGTTAATTCACTGGAGACTTCAAGCAATACTCAGGGAACATAACATGCCAGATTTACAATATCTTGGTGTCAGACCCGATAGTATTGGTATGCCACAACATTGGTATATGATAGGTGATAATGAGGTTCCTTGTGACTCAATTACAGAATTAGATAGTGAAGATGTTGAAGAGGAAAGTGACACCGTTTGAAACATATCAAACTTATCTTTCTATGAAAAGTCATTTTACCAATGGTAAGTATGACTTCTTTAAATATGGTGGCAAATCCCGTGCCACAGTAACTGCTTTTAATCGAAGAAAAGACAAATACTGGTTTGAGAAAACTTCCCGTAAGTATTCTGATGGTCAGATTGTAGATTTTCTTCTTGCCAACTTTGTAACATCAACAAACCCAGAAAACTTATGGATTGGAGAAATTATAAATTCTGGCGAAAGAAATTACTCAGAGTGGATGAGAACTCAACAGAGTTTAACTTACTTGTTCAGAGAACAATCAGAGAGATTGCTATCCGAGAACGACTTAGACGAAGTATTCAACTGCTCCAAGGGACACCCAAAAATACTCAAGAAACACTTGGGTGGAGAACTAAACTTAGAAATCTTGGTAATCTACGAAAAGATCTTTTCTTTCGTAAAAAACCTTGACAAACAACTTGACGACCCAGTGTGGGAATCCGTAAAGATGAAGATTAATAAGTATAGTCCTTTCATAAATATTAATGTGTTTCAATATAAAAAATTATTAAAGGAGATTATTCGTAATGGCTCTTGACAATGCGACAGTTCTTGAAAATCTTAAATCTCAACTCAAAGAAGTATCGGGTAAGTTAAACGAACTTAATGAAACCCGTGTTAAACTTCTAGGAGCAATTGATGTCCTCGAACAAATCGAGGAAAGTAAAGTTGAACCAGTACAACCAGAAGTTGTGGAGACTAAGAAAAAATGAGATTTTTTGAATCGGAAATAGTCCGTGAAGAATTATCTGAAATTAATAGATTACAAACTAGCATCTATGGAAAGATGTTTGGTTTTGGTTTTCTAAGTCCTACTGACCAAATGGAACATGTAGAAAAATTAGAATCTCTTTTAGAGAAACAAAAATGTATGTGGACTCGGTTATCTTTATCAGATGACCCAGAAGCAAAAGATATGAAAAATCAATTGCGTAAGTCCCTAGAAGGTATGGGTTTCCCAGAAGGAACTGATATGCCATCTATTTTTAATGCAATGGATGAAACCATTGGCAAACTCAAGAAGAGTGTTGACTAATTAATCTTTCTTTGTTATAATAAAAACAATCCCCCAATCAAATTATCCGAGGTAATCTTATGTCTTTTAAAGACTTAAAAAAACAATCTAAGCTTGGCTCTTTGACTGCAAAGTTAGTTAAAGAAGTTGAGAAAATGAATAATAACGGTGCGTCTGGTGACGAACGCACATGGAAGTTAGATGTAGATAAAAGTGGCAATGGATACGCTGTTATCCGTTTCCTACCTGCACCCGAAAATGAGGATCTACCCTTTGTAAAACTATACTCCCATGCCTTTCAAGGTCCTGGTGGTTGGTATATTGAAAACTCTCTGACATCACTTGGTCAGAAAGATCCTGTCTCTGAGTACAACACTCAACTCTGGAACAACGGAACCGATGCAGGAAAAGAAACAGCACGGAAACAAAAACGTAAACTTACTTACATGAGTAACATTTACGTTGTGAAAGATCCAACGAATCCTGAGAACGAAGGTAAGGTATTCTTATTCAAATATGGTAAAAAAATATTTGATAAACTTACTGCTGCAATGCAACCTGAGTTTGAAGATGAGGAAGCAATTGATCCGTTTGATTTCTGGCAAGGTGCTAACTTCAAGTTAAAGGCAAAAAACGTAGCAGGATACAGAAACTATGATAGTTCTGAGTTTGCTGCTGTAACTCCATTACTTGATGATGACGATGCACTTGAAGGTCTATGGAAGAAACAATACTCTCTCGCAGAGATTGTTGCTGCCGATCAGTTCAAGTCATATGAAGATCTTAAAAAGAGATTAGAATATGTTCTTGGAAGTAAGAGACCTGCTCAAGACCCAGATGTCTATGAAGAAGATAATGATCGTGGTGAAGCAGAAGAGTTAGTAACTGCTGCTGTATCCGCACCTCCAACTACCTCAACGGTAGATAAAGACGAGGATGATGCGTTATCATACTTTGCGAAACTCGCAGAAGAATAATTATACAGGAGGTCAAACGACCTCCTTTTTTTATGGTAATGTTATATTAGTATTTTCTGTTTGTGCTGTTCTCTCATCAATGAATTCTGATGACTCATCATATGTCATCAACTCTCTCATATCATTTAAAAATTGTTGTAAATATTCTTCTCTCAAGACAAATATATTTCTTTTTTCATCATTTAAACGAGTTTCATATTCATAATTACTGATTCCCACAACAGGATTTAAAGTTGCAGTTGGTTCACCAGGTTTTGGTATTGTAAAATTACTATCAACAACTTTACCTTTAGGTAATATCATTCTACCATTTGTATCTTTAACTTCTGTTGTTTCAAAAAATTTAACTGAGTTTAAACTCTCTCCATATTTGTCAAGTGAATAATCATATATGTCTCGATCACTTAATGGCCATTCATTTCTCACATTTAAAATACCTGCCACTGTTAATACAACCCAATCTAATTCATCACTACCATATAATTCCTCTGCAACTGTGTCTGGTCGAAGACCCATAGGTATTTCATATTTTTCAAATACAGTAAAATTATTCTGTAAGTCATCCCTTAATTTTGCACGACGAAATACATTTTTTATTTCAACAAAATCCAAAGAGGATGTTTTATCGGGTAAAAAAGATGGATATAATAAATTTGGAAGTTCTCTGAAATATCCCATTAGTAACCTACTGCTCCATCACCTGGTTTTGAATCATAATCAATATCATAAATTGGTTGTAACTCTTTGAATGATAAATCTAATTGCATTGATACTGGTGTTCCATCTTCATATGTTGAATATACACCATCACCAGTATATGTTGTTTGCATATCAGTCAAGAAACACTGTTTGAATTTGTTTAGAAATGGATGATCATTTGCACCACTTCGATATCTTAACTTAAATACGTTTGGTGCTCTTAAAAAGAAATTACCTGAACCTGAAACACCACCTTGTGCTTGTGGAGCCATGTTTCTCTTAAATGCACGAATAATTAATTTAACTTGCTCTGCTTCTCTTGCATTACGAGGAGTTAATTTAAATGAGAATCTAAAGTTTCTAATTGTCACATCACTGAATAATAATTCCATATTTGGATTTAATATCTCACCAGTTCCTCTTGCCAATAACTGATTGACTGTTACGTTTGCTCCAAATATATTCACTGCTTCTGATGCTAATTTTTTTGTTAGAACATCTGCTGCTGTGGTTAATGCAGCATTATCACCACCTAATCCTGATTTTAATTCTTCTTTAAATGTGCCAATATCATCAGAAATATCAAATTTTTGATTATTTGCTACCTGTCCACCGAGTGTTGACATTGCACCCTCTAAAGCTGAAACACCAGCAGCTGCAAGACCATTCATTTTTGAATCACCATATACAACATTATTTGTATCTTGTAACTGAGCAGGTATTGGTAGTAAGATTGTACCTGCATTTATCAGTGGTCTGCGAGATAATTTTCTTGTTCTACCAGCACGGTTCTGAGATGCATTACCAATTACATATCTACTACTACCACCTGTATCAGAAATATAACTTTTTCCAATCTCTGCATATCTTTCTATATCAATCTGTAGATAATCTGTGTGTTCTGTAAGCAACTCTGCAGGATATCTCAGCACACCACCTTGTCTTCTTTTACCATATCTTGCTAATCTTTTCTTTCTAATATCATCAAAATTTACTGGAGGTGGATTATCTTTAGAACGTTCTGTTAAATTTCCTGCTTGATCATATTTATTTCCTTTAGTGTCAACAAAAACCTCATCGACTGGATTTGCTGTATCAACTTTTTTACCTCTCTTTGTATTTTTGTAATTAGTAGTGCTTTTAAGTTCTAATCTGACCTTATCTCCATTATCTAATGTTATTGTTGGTATTCCACCTTCAAACAATTCAATCTCAGCTTCACGATAACTAAAACCCTTATTATTTTTTCTAAATTCTGCTATTTTATCTTTCTTTATCTTTAAATTCTGTTGCGTATTGCTAATGTTTTTTCGATTTTGATCTTTTTTTAATGCCATATCGACCTATTTTTAGTTATTTATACGAAATTTTGCAAATGGTACTGTATTTAGGTCTTGTAACTCCTCATTTGTGACTTGGTAGAGTTGACTTGCTACTTCTTGAAAGGTATATGAACGAGATTGACCCCAATGAAAGTTGATTCCTTTAAATCCCCATTCATATACATTGGTTACAGCAACTAAAGGATTTTGATCATATCTAATGTTAGGTGTTGATGGTTGATATGCAAACACATATATCTTACCAACCTCTGGAATTGATCCTGCACTATCACCAAGTACTCCCATGATGTCAACTAATAATTCATCAGCAGTTTCACTACCAATAAGATTACCTACTAGTGGTGCAATACGACTCATTTGATTCCTAGTTCTACTTCAGTCATGACTTTA
>VMHT01149323.1_pt1 | contig 92665 bp, 57 predicted proteins | sample 4693611 | NCBI WGS metagenome assembly VMHT01 (sample SAMN12280063, study PRJNA550983) | marine metagenome | isolation source: seawater sampled from same location over 5 years 0.02-0.2 micron viral filtrate | place: USA: collected off the coast of southern California halfway between the port... ...
GCGTCCATCGTCGCGCGCCCGCGCGCTCGCGCGACGCGCACTGCCGCGCGCGAACGCGCGCGAACGCGCCCGCGCGCGACCCATCGGCGAACCTCGCGATCGACGTCGCGTCGAACCTCGCGCCGTCGATCGACGTCGCGACGTCGATCGACGCGGGTCGTCGATCGATCGCGCGCGCGATCGCGATCCGACGGCGACGACCGCGACACTTCGCGACGACGCGCCGAGCGACGACGCGCGACGGCGACGGACGCGCGACGGCGCGAGCGGCGAGGGGTCACGCGCGGCGCGCGCGCGACGACGCGACGAGGCGACGCGGCGACGGAAACCGATCGGCGACGGCGACGGCGCCGAGGCGCTGACTTTGGCGAGCGCGCGTCGTTGACTCGATCGCGCGACGCGAAAGACGCGACCGACGGACGCGAGGGAGAGAAAAGATGACGGCGACGATGGCGGGGGAGCGGTACGTGGAGAATAAGCTGAAACACGACGTGCGGGTGTCGAACATGACGGCGGCGAAGAAGCTCGCGGACGCGATCCGAACGTCGCTCGGGCCGAGAGGCATGGACAAGATGATGGTGAACGCGAAGAACGACGTGACGATATCGAACGATGGAGCGACGATATTGAAAACGATGGACGTGACGCATCCGGCGGCGAAGATGCTGGTCGAGCTGTCGAAATCGCAAGACATCGTGGCGGGGGACGGGACGACGAGCGTGGCGGTTTTGTGCGGGGCGCTGTTGGATAAATGTATCGGATTGTTAGGACGAGGCGTGCATCCGACGGTGATTTCGGACGCGATGTCGACGGCGTGTGAGAAGGCGTGCGAAATTTTGGAGGGAATGAGCGATCCGGTGGATTTGAATGATCGCGAAAGTTTGATTCAGGCGGCGACGACGAGTCTGGGGTCAAAAGTCGTCGCGCAGTACTCGAGCTTGTTGAGCCCGATTGCGGTGGATTGCGTGCTCAGAGTGCTCGACCAAGAGCGGCCGAACATGGTAGATTTGCGAGACGTGAAGATCGTAAAAAAGGTCGGGGGCACGATGGACGATACCGAGTTGGTGGACGGCATCGTCTTCGACCAAAAGCCGAGCAAGGCGGCGGGCGGACCGACGAGAGTGGAGGACGCGAAGATTGGTTTGGTACAGTTTTGCATCTCCCCGCCGAAGACGGACTTAGAGAACAACGTCATCGTAAGTGATTACACGCAGATGGATAAAATTTTACGCGAAGAGCGCAACCACATCATCGGTATCATCAAGAAGATCAAGGCGAGCGGTTGCAACGTTCTCTTGGTGCAAAAGTCAATCTTGCGCGACGCGGTGTCGGATTTGGCGCTCCATTACTTGGCCAAGGCGAAGATTTTAGTCATTCGTGACATCGAGCGCGAAGAAATTGAATTCATCAGTAAGACGCTTCACTGTCAACCGGTGGCGCACGTCGATCACATGACGCCGGATAAGCTTGGTCACGCCGCACTCGTGAACGAGAAGCAGTGCGGAAACGGCAAGGTTGTCCAAGTCACCGGTGTCGAGAACATGGGTCGTACTGTTTCAGTCATAGTTCGCGGTGGTAATCAGCTCGTCGTCGAAGAAGCCGACAGATCGCTTCACGACGCTCTGTGCGTCATTCGCTGCTTGGTGCAAAAGCGATTTTTAATCGTCGGCGGCGGAGCGCCCGAGGTTGAAATGTCCCAAAAGCTCGGTTATTGGGCGCGCACGCTAAGCGGGATGGATGCCGTCGCTGTGAAGGCGTTCGCTGAAGCTTTAGAGGTGGTTCCGTACACATTGGCTGAAAACGCTGGTTTGAACCCGATTGAAATCGTCACCGAGTTGCGCAACGCTCACGTCGCCGGCAACGTGCACCACGGCATCAACGTTCGCAAGGGAACGATTTCCAACATGAAGGAGGAGAACGTGCTCCAACCTTTGTTAGTATCAACGAGTGCGCTTTCCTTGGCGACTGAGTGCGTTCGAATGATTCTCAAAATAGATGACATCGTGCCAAGCATGAGGTGAGCGGGCGTGGCGACGACGCTCGAGCGGCGGCGGGGCGCGGCAATTAGACGACATTTAATACCAGGCGAGCGAGCTTGAGGTCACGACGTTCGATTCGATCACGAATTTGTGAATTATTTATTGCACGCTAATGCATATCGCTAAGAAGAATTAACCAATCTCTACAGGGGTCGCGCGCGACACATTTACGCTTCCTCGAGCATGTGCGCCTTGTGCGTAGCCGCCTTCACGTCCGCCGTCACATCCGTCGGGTTTTGCGCCGCGTGCGGGTGATCCGCGCCCGCGTACACCTTCAAATGCGTAAACGTCTCCCGTCCCATGCGGTTCTTCGGCAACATACCCTTAATCGCCTTTTCAATCACTCGCGCCGGTTGACGCGCGTGCAGGCTCGCGTACGTCTCCTCCTTCATCGACCCCGGCTTACCTCTGACGCCGAGCGTGTAGTACAACTTTTGGTTCGCCTTGTTCCCAGTCACGACAATCTTATCGGCATTAATCACGACCACGTTCACGCCCATGTTAAACGCCGGGGTGTAGCACCCAGAGTTCCCGCCTCGCAGGTACGTCGCCGCCACCGTGCTCAGGCGTCCGAGTCGCAACCCGGCGGCGTCGATCACCACCCACGGCTTACGAGACGCGTCCGCGTCCTCACCCTTGGGGTAATACGTCGTGTTAAACACGTCACGTCCGAGTTTCTCGGCCGTGACCCCGAGCTCCGGGGGGAGCGACCCGAGGCTGTGACCGCGAGTCTGCACGCCGCATCGTCGTCCCGGCGAGGGTTTCGCGGCTGCGCATTCGAAGCGACGATTACGTCGCGCGGCGTCGTCAGTCGACCGTCTCGAGCGTCGCGAACGACGCGCATTCGCGCGAATATTTTTTTCTCGTCGTCGAGCGTCGGCGCATCGCGCGAGGCGCGTCGCGTCGCGTCGTCGTCGGGCATCGCGCGCGCGCGAAAAAGCCCTACGCCGCGGTCGAGCGCGGCGTCGGGATTCGCGCGCGCGCGCGGCGTCGAACGACGCGCGACGCGCGCGCGGACGGGCGGGAGATGGCGAACGTACCTTGTTGGCGCTTGGGCGCGGCGGTGGGCGCGCGGACGGGCGCGAGGGAGGCCATCGTGGCGTACATGTCGTCGCGAAGTGACGTAGAGCGCCGAGGGTTTAGTGAGTGCACGGATGGGTGAGGTTGGATGCGGGCGTCGGCGACGACGGCGCGGGGAGGCGAACGCGTGGGTAATACAAAGCGAGACTAGGCGCTGGGAGACTCCGCGCGCTCTGCGTTGCGACGACGGACCTCGAGATGGACGAGGAGTGAGCTGACGTCGGCGGGAGTGACGCCTCCGATGCGCGAGGCTTGGCCGATGGTGGCGGGGCGGACGCGCGCGAGCTTCTCGCGCGCCTCCATGCGGAGGGTGGAGATGGATGCGTAGTCGACGTCGTCGGGAATCGGTTTGCCGAACTTACTCGATTCACGCTCGACTTGAAGCTCTTGGCGCTTGATGAAGCCGGAGTACTTGACTCGGATCTCCACAGCCTCGGCTTCCCAACGCGTGAGGGGGGCGTCGACGTTGCCTTGGCCGAATTCTTCGAGCATGGAGTACGGGACTTGCGGGCGTCGTAAGAGCTCCTCCAAAGTGTAACTTTGACGGGAACCCGAGCCTGAGACATCGAGCGCGCGTTGACAAAACTCATCCTTGACGTTCAAGCGCGTGCTTTGCAGGCGCGCCATCTCGTTATCCACCGCGTCGCGCTTCTTCTCGAATTTGGCCCAGCGCGCATCTGAAATCAAACCGACCTCGCGGCCGAGCGGGGTGAGGCGCATGTCCGCGTTATCGGAACGTAACACCAACCTGTACTCGCTTCTTGAGGTCAACATGCGGTAGGGTTCTCGTAAATCCTTTGTGCACAAGTCGTCGACGAGGGTGCCGAGGTACGAACCTTCTCGAGGAAGGATGAGTTCTTTCGCGCCGTTGCTCGCACCACCCTTCGCCAACTGCGCGGCGTTGATGCCCGCGAGAAGACCTTGTGCCGCGGCTTCTTCGTAACCCGTCGTACCGTTGATTTGACCGGAGAAAAACAAACCGGAAATCTTTTTCGTCTCGAGCGTCGGTTTGCACTGGTAAGCGGGCAAAAAGTCGTACTCTACAGCGTACGCAGGTCTCAGGATTTTGCAGTTCTCCAACCCAGGAAGTGTGCGCAAGAGCTCGAGTTGCAAGGTTTCGGGTAAGCCCGTGCTGAAGCCTTGCACGTACACCTCGGGCACGGTTCGACCTTCGGGCTCGAGGAAAATTTGATGGCTCTCCTTGTCGGCGAAGCGCACAATTTTGTCCTCGATCGACGGGCAATACCTCGGCCCTTTCGCCCCGACCCATCCGCCGTACGTAGGCGTTTCTAATAAATTATCTTGAATCAGTTTATGCGTCGCCGCCGTCGTGCGCGTCATGTGACACGCCATTTGCTCGCGAACGACGTGCGCATCCTCGTCAAAGGAAAACCAACGCATGTCCTCGTCCCCGGGTTGTTCCTCCAAGTTCGTGTAATCGATCGACCGCGAATCCACCCTCGCGGGAGTGCCAGTTTTCAAACGATCGATCTCGAACCCAATCTCTTGTAAATACTCCGTCAAACCTTCGCTCGGCGCCTCGCCCGCGCGTCCAGCAGCGAGCGTCTTTCGCCCGACCCAAATTTGCCCACCCATGAACGTCCCCGTCGTCAGCACCACCGACGGCGCCTCAAACTCCATACCAAAGTGCGTTCGCACCCCTCGCACGTCATCGTTCGTTCCTAGGACCAATTCCGTCACCATCCCTTCCCGTATGCTCAGATTCGGCTCCGCCTCGAGCGTCGTTCGCATCTCTCGCGAATACTCCCATTTATCCGTCTGCGCGCGCAGCGCCCACACCGCCGGTCCTCGCGACGCGTTCAGCACTCGTTTTTGTAGGTACGTCTTATCGCTGATGATTCCCATCGCCCCTCCGAGGGCGTCGATCTCGTGCACCAACTGCGACTTCGCCGGTCCGCCGACGGCTGGGTTACACGGCTGCCACGCCACGCGGTCGAGGTTGAGCGTCAGCAGCAGCGTCGACGCCCCCGCGCGCGCGCTCGCGAGGGCGGCTTCGCATCCGGCGTGTCCGGCGCCGACGACGATGACGTCGTAGCGCGCGTCCGCGGGCGGGCGCGACGACGACGCCGACGCGCGCGCGACGACGACGCGGCGGCGATTGGGACGCGCGATGGCGACGACGGCGCCGCGAAGCCGCGAACGAGGACGCGCGACGAGCGTGGACGCGGACGTCGACGGCGCGCACGGACCGCGCGCGGAGACGACCATCGCGCCGGCGTCGAGGTGTGCGGGACGCCGCGCGCGGCGACGAGGCGACGAGCGGGACGGAGAAAAAGAAAAGACGCGATAAATCCATGATTACGTGTGTTTGTGTTGCAGAATCGCTCGCGTGATGGATAACGAAACTGGGCATGCGGATGGTGCGCGAAAAGTCGTCGCGCGTCGAGTCGCGCTCGACTCGACGCGCGTCTCGCGTCTCGCGCGTTTATCGCTTGCCGGCCGCCGCCGCCTTCTTCTCAGTCTCCTCCGTCTTCTTCACGCCCGCGAAATCGATGTACTTACCGTTGCAGTACGCATCGGTCTTGTACCACTTGTGCCCGAACTTTCCGCCGTGATCCATCGGCTCGCCGTTCATCTTGAACTTGCGCAGGTTGCTCACTTCGCCCTCGATCAAGCCGAGGTTCACCGCCATTTGAACCGGGTTCAACGTCCCCGTGACGAACGGCAGGAGCAACGCGCTGATGGCGCCGACGCCGACGACGATAATCGTCGTCCCGACCGCGACCGCGCCGGAGTATTCCGGTCCGAACAAGTCGCCCGCGAACGCCGGGTTCGCGAGCGCGAGCGCGAGCGCCGAGCTCGTCGCCGCCGCCGCGCGTCGTCGCGTCGTCTCCACGGCCGTCGCGCCCGCCTTCGTCTGCGTCGCGCGTCCATCCATCAGTCATCGCTTCGTTCGTTCGTCGCGTCGCGTCGCGTCGCGTCGCGTCGCGTCGGTCCGTCGCGTTCGTTCGCGTCCGCGTTCGGTCCCGATCGCGCGCGTCTCCCCGTCGCGTTCGTTCGCGTCGTCGCGCGCACCTCGACCGCGCGCGTCGCGGTGGATCGGCGCGTCGCGCGCGCGCCGCGCGCTCTCGCGACGGGCGCGGGGCATCTGGCGGCGTTCAGCGCGAGCATGTCGTCGTCGTCGCGGTGTGCGGATCGCCCTATCCACGACGTCTATGGGCAAACAGTGCGCGGGGTCGACGCCGGCGTCCCGCACACCGCGACGACGATCGATGGCGACGGCGACGGCGACGACGGCGACGACGGCGCGCGCGCGAAGAAGCGGCGCGCGCGTCTCGAAGCGCGCGACGCGCGCGCCGGCGCGCGCGGCGCGACGCGTCGCGGTGACGGCGACGTCGACGGCGGCGGACGCGCTTCGGGACGGACGCGCGCGGTACGAGGCGGGCGATCGCATGAACGGGCTCAAGGCGTTCGAGCGCGCGCTGGAGAGCGAGGATGGGATGAGCCTCGAGACGCGACGGGAGCTGTGCTACTGCGCGATGTGCTGCAGCGCGGCGTTCGGGGACGTGGAGTCGGCGAAGATGTACCTGCGGGAGATGCAGGCGTGCGGGCTGGACTTCGAGACGGCGATCGCGGATCCGACGATGATGAGGATGGAGTCGTCGGCGCTGATGAAGAATCAGTTGAAGAAGTTTGCGGCGGGGGAGGGGAAGTCGTTCGGGACGGTGCAGAGGGAACAGTATGAGCGGGATAAGGCGAACGCGGCGCCGACGCCGGCGACGAGCGTGAGCGGGTTGAGGGATTTGGAGATTAGCTCGGACACGGATGAGAGCGTGGAGGCGATCGTGAAGCGGGTGGGGATTTTGATCGTTCTTTCCGCGGTCGGGTTCGTGGCGCTGTTCAAGGGCGGGATGGGGATCATGGAACCGGGGTCGTTGCCGTTTGAGGAAATTTATTGACGAGGCGACGAGCTCAAGTTTTTTCAATTACTGGTAGTTTGTTATAAAGAATATTAGTGCGCTCGCTGTGGCCTTTCTAAAGACATATCAACAATGCGTGCATCTACGGGTTCATCGGCGGCGGCTTCGGTAACGAGGACGCGTCGCTGTCGGCGAAGTACTCTTGCAAAATCGAATTCCTCGACGGTTGCTTCAACTTTCGAAGAGCCTTGGCTTCGATTTGTCGAATGCGCTCGCGAGTGACGGAGAACACCGTCCCGATCTCTTCAAGGGTCTTCACGCGACCGTCATCTAATCCGTACCGAAGTCGCAACACGTCCCGCTCGCGCGGATTGAGCGTGTTCAGTACGTTTTCCAAATCCTCCTTCAACAGGGACTTGCCGCTCACCTTCTCTGGGCCCTCCGCGGTGACGTCCACGAGGGTGTCTTCGACGGTGCGTCCTTTGTTATCTCCACCCATGGTCTGAGCCAGCGACACGGGCGCTTGCGCAGCCTTTTTAATCTGAGTAATCTTCTCCGCCGACATATCCATCTCTGCGGCGATTTCCTCCGTCGTCGGGTTGCGACCGTTATGCAACGCAAACTTTTGCTCCATCTTCGAGATGCGGGAGATGATTTCAAACAAGTGCACGGGCAAGCGAATCGTGCGACTTTGGTCGCTAATCGAACGCGTCACCGCCTGGCGAATCCACCAGTGCGCGTACGTACTAAACTTGTACCCGCGTTGGAAATCAAACTTCTCCGCCCCGCGAATCAAACCGACGCACCCTTCTTGGATTAAATCCTGGAAGCTCATGTTACTGTTGGCGTACTTCTTCGCGATGGAGACCACTAAGCGCAAGTTGGCTTGAATCATCTCGTTCTTCGCCGACTTACCGTCGCGCAAACGCTGATGGAGCGCCTGCACGTTTAAACCCGCCGCCGACGCCCACTGGTAGTCGGTGACTTCGGCGCCAGGACCCGTCTCCTCGACGAGGTTTTCGCGAATGCTCTCCAAATGCATCAAATCTTGAATGCGCTTGGCGAGTTCGACCTCTTGACCGGCGTTTAAGAGCGTGACGGAACCGATATCCTTGAGATACGATCGCATGGAATCCGTCGCCAGGCGCTTGCTCGTGCGCGTCAACTGCTTGGACATCTTTCTCGGCTCGAGGTTGACGCCGCGCACGCGATCCTTGGATTGCGTTTGCACCATCACCGAAACCGAGGCCTTTTTCGGACGACTTCGCACGCCACGCGCGACGGCGCGCGCGCGCGCGCTTCGCGCCGCCAACCCTTCGGTGACGACGCCGTTCTCCGTCTCGTCCAGCGCGCTCTCATCTTCGCTCTGTGACACGCGTCTGATCGTCGTCATAGAAGATTTCTTCGTCCTCGCCGACGTCTTCTTCGTCGAGGACGCTTTCTTCGTCGTCATCGTGAGCTTTTCGCGCTCGGGAATATCCGCGCTCGCGTTCGCCGCGTCGTCGTCGATGAGCGAGCTCTCCAACCACGCCAACTCCTCCGCGCTCGCTCCTGAATCCCCCAACTTTTCCACCTCGGAATACAACGACCGCACCTGCGCCGCGAGCGCGTCCATATCCACCCCATCGAGCGAATCCATCGCGTTCGTCTCGTTGGACACGTCGTCCTCGCCGTCCATGCTCGTCTCTCGCGACTGCAAAATCGCCCGCGCTCGAACCGTCGACCGCTTCCGCCGCCCCACCGCGGCGCCGTACCCATCGTCGTACATCGTTTCATCGCACGACGACGACCCCTCGTCCCGTCCGCCGACGTCGTCTCGATGTCCTCGAAACGCGCGCGCGCGCGTCACGGATAACCCACCCACCCCAAACTGTTTGCCCATACGGGCGCGCGCGATCGGCGCCGACGTCGATCGCCCGACGCGCGTGCGTTCGAACGCCGCGTGCGTTCGCATCGCCGCCGCGCCCGCGCGCCCGCCACCCCCGATCGTTCGCGCGTTATTCTTCCCACTCAGCGACGTCGCGCGCGCGCCCGAGCTCGTTCGCGCGCACGCGCACGTCGCGCGCATCGCCGCGATTCGCGAACGATTCCAGCGCGTCCCGAATGCGAATCGAACGCGCGCGTCGCGTATCGCCCGTCTCCCGACCGACGCGCTTCGACGGTTCGCCCGACGCCGCGACGCGTTCGACGCGGCGTCGCGCCTCGTCCGCGTTCGCCGATTCGCCCCGTTCGCGCGCGCGTCGCGTTCGCGCGCGTCGCCGTGTGCGCGCCGCGCGCGCGCGCGGACCCTAGCGGCCGCGACGGCGCGCTAACGACCGTCGATCCCGACGCGCGCCGTCTGGCGCTTTCGCGCGTCCGAATGCGCGTCCGATCGCGATGACGCGCGAGATAAATCGGATCACGATCCGTATGTCCGAATGACACATCGATGGGTCACGACTCGTCGCGACGTCCACATCTCGGCGATCGACATCTCGCGCCGTTCCCGACCGCGAAAAAGGCGAAAAAGTCGACGGGAGACCGCGACGACGACGAAGGCGCGACGACGACGCGCGCGACGACGCGCGCGCGCGGCGATCGAGGCGGCGAACGCGCCGCGTCGCGGCGACCGCGCGGCGTCGCGATCGCGCGCGACGGGGACCGCGAGGGAGACGCGCGACGGGACGCGCGCGCGGAGGGTCGAGGTTGTTGGCGGCGACGCCGCGACGCGACGACGCGACGCGCGCGCGGGGAAGGGGTCGGACGCGAGGCGCGGGACGTCGATGTTCAGCGCGTTCGTGAGACGGCGGAGCAAGCGGGCGCGCGCGCGCGAGGACGCGCGCGATGGACGCGAGGGCGCGCGAGGGGACGGGGAGGGACGCGCGCGGGGACGCGCGGGCGCGCGGGGACGCGCGAGCGAGAGGACGGAACGACGAGGACGGGCGTGGACGATGGAACGGCGACGCGCGGTTTCGGGCGGTGAGGACGATTCGGGCGCGGATGGGAGGGTCGGGATGCACGAGTTGCCGAGGGACGTGGTGGTGGAAATCGTGGCGAGGTTGGAGAACGAGCGCGACTTGGCGGCGTGCGCGCGGTCGTGCGCGGCGTTTCGAAGCGCGGCGCGGAGCGAGAGCGTGTGGCGGAAGTTATTGGCGAATAAGCTCGGAGCGGAGGCGAGCGTGGTGCTGCCGAAACGATTGATCGGTGAGATTGTCGACGATGACGATTCGTCGGGGCGCGGAGGCGACGCCTCGGCGAAGGGCTACGACGGCAAGACGTCGCGAAGAAGCGTGTCTTCATCGTCGTCGTCGTCGACGACGACCGCGGTGAGAGCATCGCCTGCTTGGATGCAGAAGTATAAGAGCTGGCATAGACCCGAATCCGGCGCCCTGCGATGGAGCGCGTCGACGACGGAGTCGAGCCTGGAACCGGCGGAGACCAAGTACGCGGCAAGGTATTTGCACAGGTGTACTGCCGTGGGCGATCGCTCGAAAATCTTATTCTTTGGCGGCCAAGGGGGCGGAAGTGACTTCTACAACGATTTACACTTGCTCGATCTCGACGAACCGGAGTTGCGGTTGAAACAACTGCACGTAGGCTCGTCGAACGAGCCTCCTTTTCCGCGCTGTTCGGGGACGTTGACCGCGATGGCTGTGAACGGCGTGGAAAACTCAGAGGTTGTCGCTCTGTTTGGCGGATCTCAAGGATTTTTTGAAGGTTTCTCCAATTCTTTGCGCATCTTGTGCGCTGAAGGCGAAGACGGACTACGCGTGAGCGATGCCGCCGCCAACGGCGGGAGCTTGATTTGGCGCGAGCCGCTCGTTCGCGCAAACCCGACGAATCCCGAGAATGCAGTGCCAGCCGCAAGGTGGGGGCACTCTGCCGTTTCATTAGACGGTAAGCTCATTCTTTTTGGTGGTTCGAACACGACGCACTGTTTCAACGATACGTGGTTGTTGGAACTCGTTGTCGAGGACGGCAGACTCGTCGCGACGTGGACGTTGTTGCTAGACGGTGTCCGTTCTCCGGCTCCACCTCCGCGCGCGGGTCAAACCGCGTGTCTCGTCGGTTCTTCGCTGTATATTTTTGGTGGTTGTCACATATCCGAGGTTTTCAACGACGTGTGGAAGCTCGATGTGCGCCCAGCAGACGGACGCCTGCGATGGGAGCGGTTCATCGCCGCCGGAGTGCCGCCGGCACCGAGGGTTGGACACGCCGCGGTCGTCCTGGGCGACCGTATTATTCTTTGCGGTGGAAGAGGTTCGGCGCGAGAGGGTACTATTGGGAAGTATGCCACGGATAACGAAGGCTTGGCGTCGATGCAAGGCTTGACGTTTTTCCAAAGCGGTTTCGCCATGCTCGACACCACGGCTCGCAAATGGCTTCCGATTCAACACCCAGCGATGGAAAATTCGAACGGCAATATGCTGAGCTGTGAACGTATCACGCACGTTCGTGAACATCGCACTGGCCACGTGATGATGCCAGCCCGAAATGGCTGCTTATTGCTCATCGGTGGACTCGGATATGACGGCGTCTTTCAAAACGACCTCTCGCTCGTCTCTCTATTCTGACGAGACCCACGCGCTCATTATATATGTGCTCGCGATTCAGCGTGAACACATTTGATGTATTTTTGTTGAACAATAACATTCTACTACAAGTACAAGCTTAGCCATTTGAAATATTCTATGAGTACTGTAAATCAAATATCAGAATCCCACTGGCTTTGGCAATCCGCGAGAGACCATGGCGATGGCTTTGTATCTAGACCCCATTCCCGGCGCGACGCCCGATTCCGGATCTCCAGCGCCGTCACCCACGAGACGTTCGCATCCTTGCACCAATTCATCCGCTTGTGCCTCGCTCGACGCGTTTTCCACGAGCTTTTCAAGGCGAGGCACCAGGCCTAAACTCAACAGCAACTGCTGTTGCGTCACCGGGCCGTAACACTTGACTCCGGACTGCGGTTTTTCCTCGACGATTTGACGCAAAGCTCCGAAGTCAACGTACGCCGAGAGATCGGCTTCTCCGGGGCTGTCGAGCACGTGCACAAACTTGTGGTCTTTAATCGCTTCGAGCGTGTTCCCGAGCGGCCCCTCTTCGCCGTAATCGATCGCGAGCACGGCGCCGGAATTCTTCTCGATGCGATCCACCAAGGCGTCCCAGAGCGTCATGCTCGGTGGGCTAAGCTCGATCAGTCGCAAACTATCTGCTTTTTCTTTCGGTATTCCCTTGAGACGGCGAGACACGAGCATGTGACTCGCCGGTGTCGGCCCAGGAGAGAGAACCATCTCTAAATCGCGTCTCGAGGCGCCGCTCGATTCCCCGCTAACGTCTTCGCCATCCTCCGCGACTAAACCGCTATCTATCGTGATGAGCTTCTCGCACCATCCTCTTTCGGTGCGTTGGAACTGTCGCACCGGTAATGCGTCGAAGAACTCGTGACAAATCACCAAAGTCGGCCCTCTCGGCACGCTCTCCAAACCGTCGTGCCAAAACACTTCTGCGTCGTTGATTTCAGACTTCCCGCGCGTGTGCGCCTCACCCACCGGAGCGTCGCCCGACGATCCACCAGCGTCACCGGTAGCGTCGGTTTCGTCCTCTAACACGTTCTTAGGGACGACAAATCTCGCGTTCCCCTCCGCCGCCGTCGTTTCTAACTCCCCGCACCGCAACGTCTTCGCCTGCGTCTTTCGAAGCGCCGGCGACACCTCGATCAAGTGCACGCTCACCGCATCGCGAAATTTCGCAAATTTCCTCGTCCCTCGCAGTAAATCCGCCATCAACGTCCCCCTCCCCGGCCCGAACTCCACGATTCGAAGCGTATCCGGCGAACCCAGCGCCTCGTATTGCAGCGCCGCCCACACGCCAATCAACTCCCCGAACACCTGCGAAATCTCCGGGCTCGTCACGAAATCCCCCTTCTTCCCGAACACGTCCGCGTCGCGCATGTAATACCCATACTCTGGATGCGTCAAGCACTCTCGCACGTACTCACTCACGGGAATCGACCCTCCCGCGAACTTCATCGCGCGCTCCAGGTGTCCCAACAACCCGCCGCGCGTCCCCTCCTCCCGCGCGTCGCCCGCGCGCGCCCGTCCCTCGAGCGCGCGTCGCAGGCCCGATCGATCGATCGCGATCTCTCCCCGCCGCCCGTCGTCCTCGCGCGACGGCGTCGTCGCGAGCGCGCGCGCGCGCGCGCGTCCGCCGTCCCCGTCGTCCCGCGTTCGCGTTCGCGTCGTCGTCGTCGCGCGCGCGCGCGCGTCGATCGCGACGCCGCGCGCGCGTCGTTCGCCGTCGATCGCGCGCGCCGCGCGCGCGAGCGCGCGCCGCATCGCGCCGCGCTCTGCGCGCGCCGTCGCCGCGCGCGCGTGGACGCGCGGCGACGATGGTTGCCCCGAAGACGCACCAAGTACGCATTCAATCGTACATCATACCTAATCCGTTTGTCTGTGACATACTAATTGATGTCACTGTAAACGCATACACGATAAACCCGCGTGTGCCGCGGATAACAAAGCCCCCCCGCGCGCCGCCTCGCGCCGCACACGCCCGCGCGACGCGCGACGCGCGACGCATCGCGAACGAGCGCGCGACGCGACGGTCGATCGACGAAACGCGTCTCGACGCGCGCCGACGACTCGCGACGGGCCCGGACGCGCGAGCCGAGCGCGAGGGCGCGGTGAAGACGCGAACGGGGGATTGACCGCGCGGCGGCATGAGCGCGACGGCGAGCGCGCGCGGCGGCGCGGGATATGCGCGGGATGGACGCGCGAGCGCGCGAACGATGCGAGGGATGCGAGCGCGACGAACGACGGGCGTCGGGACGCGCGGCGGTGGACGCGGGACGAGGGAAGAGGGAGGAACGGCGGCGTCGCGCGCGCGAGGGTGCCCCGCGACGACGACGCGGGCGATATCCGAGGACGCGGCGTTCGGCGCGAAGGAGGCGTCGAACGCGAGCGGGAAGATCGCGAAGGGCTATGGACGGTGGTCGACGATGACGCTGGGGGAGCTGATCGATCGCGCGGGGGAGCTCGAGGCGAAAGTGGACGGGACGCGCGCGAACGAGTCGGAGTACTTTTACATTTTTCGCGAGTTGGTGCGATGTAAAAGACTTCATGATTCGGTGGATTTATTGAAGCACATGAAGGAGCGAGGGGTGAAAGAGATCGGGCGAAGAGTGTCGCACAGAGACTTCTTCAGCGCGTGTCGTTCGCTGCGCGTTGTGTCCGTCGGATTTGAGTTCGTGGACGTCATCGAGAGCGGAGACATTCGACCGTACAACATGTTGGTGCACGCATGCGCCACGGCGGGGGATTTACAAGCGGCGACGCTGGCGATAGAGAAGATGAAAAATGCGGGATTTGAGCCTGATTTACAAGCGTACACCACGCTTCTTGGAGCTTGCTCAAAGTGTGGGGACGTCGAACGCGCGTTCGAGGTGTACGCCGAACTCAAGAGGGCGGGGTTTGAGCCAAACGAGAAGACGTACGGATCGATGATCGACGCCATCTCGCGAGACCTTGCGACGTCTCTTAAGGGTTCGAGGAAGAGACGAGTAGACTCCGAACACGTTCGTTCGACTTTACAAAGCTGTTTCATGATTTTTGAGGAGATTAAAACCACGAATATGAAGCTGGATAAGATAGTGATGAATAGCTTGCTCACCGTGTGCGCTCGCGCGGCGGTGGTTCCGAGTGTGCGCAAAGAAGCTTGCGAGAAAGTGGCGATGGTACACGACGAAATGATTGAGCGTGGCTTTGAGCTCGACTCTTACGCGTACCAGGCTCTCATCTGCTGCGCCTTGGCTGAGAAGAATTACACGAGGGCTTTTGAGTACTTTGACGAGATGCACGACGCCGGTATCAATGGTACCACCGAAGTATACACAGTGATGATCAGAGCGTACGGGAAGCTTGGTAAAGCTGATAAAGCTAAGCTGATCTGGTACGCCATGTTGGAGGATAACATCATTCCGGATCAAATGAGTTACGCGACGATGATGCGACTCGCCCTGTTGGACGAGGACGACGATTTCTGCGACGAGCTGATGACGTCCATGAGACGCAATCGCGTCCGCCCAGGGCCTGAGTTGTACTCTACGCTCACTGGTGTGGCCGCGCGACAAGGCGATGCTTCACAGGTGGAAGAGATCATGCAAAACGCGAAGAAGCGAGGCGTGGTGGCTCCCATCGAATGCTACAACTCGCTCATCGCCGCGCACGCTCGCGCCGACCGGCCAGATCTCGCCGTCGAGGCTGCGGGCAAGCTCGAAGCGGCTGGGTACGAGCTTGACGCTATTTCATACGAAGGACTTATTTTCGCGTACGCTTTCGCGAGAGATGTCGAAGAAGCAAGTAACATGTTTGAGCGTCTCCTCGAGTCTGGTATTCGCCCGACATTCCCGACATTCAACTGTCTCGTGGCCGCTCACGCTCGAAGTGGTGATATGGACGAGGCATGCCGCTTGGTAAGTGTTATGAAACAGCATGGATACGTGGAGGATTCGATCACGTGGCGCGAGCTTCTTTTGGGCAGCGTTCAGTCGGGTGACATTGAAGCCGCATGGAAGATGTACAAAGAGTCCCGCGCGTCTGGAAATGCCGATTCCGAGCGTGCACTCAACACGATTCTCGGTCAAACTTTAGTGCATATTAGAAGTCTCACGGATATGAAGAACCGATCGAACGGGAAACCGAACGAGTTCGGCTCATTTGACGACGAAGGGGATTACATTGCCCAGGAATGGACGGAACGTGCGGTCGCGGCTTTCCACGAAGCCACGCTCGCTGGAATCAAACCTCGGGTTGAAACGTTGTCCACAATGCTCGCTTGCTTACGTCCACCTTCGACGGACGAGCAAAATGCAGCTGAGTACAGCGAAGTTGCCCGAGCCGTGAGTCACGAGACGAGCTCCCATGAAGACGCCGCCAGGTACTACCCTTCGCAAGCCCTCATCATGTACGAAGAAGCTCAAGGCTTGGGTATTGTACCGAAGTTTAGTCGTGATGATGAAGACTTTGTCTACGATATCCGAGAGTTCCCACCAGCGGCTGCCGAGGTCATGTTGTTGACGTGGTTGCGTGTCGTTCGCCGGCGCACAGACGCGCATGGATTAGACGCTACGATACCGACTATGACTATTCGTGTGAGAGCTGACGAAGAAGTCGTTCGAATGATCAAGGAGCAACACATGGATCGAATTGATCACTCGCTGGGTCGCTTGTGCAAGACTGGAGAACGGTTGCTGACATTATTGCGCCGCCTCCGTATCAATTACGGTGGTGGCTTGCAGGAGGGCACTATCGAATTGAGTGGCCACGCGCTCGGTCGATGGCTTCAAGGTTTTGTTCCGGGCGACTTCGGCAATCACACCGGTTCCGTGTTCAGTGAGCATTCACTTTCGGGCGGGGTGAGAGACCAAGCGATGCGCATCCGCGCCAATTCTTTCGGCAGTAAAGACGACGACGTGTGGACTCCGTCAAAGATGCGTCAAGCCGCATTCAATATCTACGATCATTATGGCAATGATGATGACGACCCGTCAGATTTTGGTGCCAGGCCATTCTATCCCAAGAACTGGGTATCACAGAGTTACGTGTCGAGCTATGATGAGGACGATGACGACGCCACAGATCTCGAGCGCATCTTAGGAAGTCGCAAGTAACGTACGCACGCGCGCGCAGAAGTACGTAGATTATTTTTTTAGGAATTCATTGCAATCGCAACACAAAAACAATCCGCAATCGCAATCATTCTCACCACCCTAACTCAAGTCTCGCCTCGAATCCACCTTCCCGCGCGACGACTCCGCGAAAGCGCGAGGTTCTGCGCTCTGTGTTTTGCGACGCTTCCACCAACATCTCCGCAATTTCTTCGATAGAAAGTTCTTCGAGCATCTGCAAATCGTCCGTATAGTGCGTTACCGGGAAGTTAAGTTCTTCGTCGTCCCTACATCCCAGGGAAATGCGTCCCAGATCGTAAGCTCTCGCTGCCGAGTGCGAATTGTCGAAGCTGCCAAGGAAGACGTTTTTTACTGGTCCGTCGGACACATGAGTGGACACATGAGCATCATAACGCGTATTCCACAGCGATCTACTGACACCTTTGTACGTAACCAGTGTAGATTCATCTGCACCGGTCACGCTAGATCTCTTAAGTTCCACTGGCAACGAGAAAGAGCGGCGTACTTGTCTGGATCCGGGAGCGCTTTGGCTCAAGGAACTCAGCATCAAAGAAACCAACGAACGGTGATTTTCTCCATCATTTTGTGACGCAGCAAAATGTCCCTGATCACCTTCGGCCGCGTTACGAGGCGCGAGAGCGCTGACATCTGCCGTGAAAGCGCGCCGCACGGACGTGGCGTGTTGCCTTGAGTCGTGCCCAGATTCGGCTGAATCTGCTCCTTCCTCTTTGGATAACAATCGAGATCGTCGCGATGGCATTAATCGGCACGCAGTCTCGCAATTTAAGAGTTTTGCCGAACGAGTCTCGCTTTGACGCTACCTTGGACGCGTGTTGTCTGTCACATGCAGCACGGTCGTGTGAAAATCAATTTGCTGTTAACAAAGAACCTCTAATTCTATACGGTGGTTGACGCCGGTGCTGAACGCTCACGCATCGAAACCGTTGGTCCATATTTCGGCTTTGACTTGTTCCTTGCAAGCCTTTGCGAGAGCTTTAATGAACTTGGCGTGCAACTTGTGGCCAGCTTTGTAAGCGATGACGTGCCCGACCGGAACGCCGCTCATCCCGGGCTCGGCGAGCAGAGACAAATCACCAATCAAATCGAGAATCTTATGACGCGCCGGCTCGTTATTCACACGAAGAGGTGCGTTCCAGTACTGATCCCCGTTTGCGATGAGAGCACAATCTTCTAGACCTGCTCTAATATAGCCAGCGCGGTAGTACGCAGTGAAATCGTTCATAGTCCCAAACATTCTGGCCGGCGAGACGTGGAAAACATAAGGCGCGTCCTCAGTCGGCGTCCAGCTTTCCCACTGTTTACCGATGGCGGTAGTTTTGTACGAGAGATCGATACCGTACGTGAGCTTACTCACGTCGTCGACGTTGAACATCATAAAAGCGTCGCCTTCTTGCACCATGACGTTTTCAGTGATTTTCCAAGCCATACGCGGAACTTCGCCACCATCCACGGCGCGAGCCGGAGTGAGTCCCACGCAGCAAATATCGTACGCGTACGAAGATGCGCTCCCGTCCATAATGGGAACCTCGCCAGTGCCCTCAAGTTCGATGCGGCAGTTGTCGATTCCCATCGCCTCGAGCGCGCTCAACAAGTGTTCAGCCCCACGGACTACGAAATCACCATTTAACTCCGAGCTCAAGCGCACATCTTCGTTTGCTAGCTCGTAGCTCGCTCGCACTCGCGTTTCGTTCGCGTCGTATGATCCAGCGGCTTCGATCTCCGCCGCCAACGCCGTCCTCGCATTCGCCGCCAGCTCTCGCGTCTTTTCCTTTTCCTCCTCGTTGTTACTCAAAGCCATCCGCACGCGTTCGAGCAACATATCTTCAGCCTCCTCATCGCTGTAATCGATCGTATCCCGTAGCTCCTCATCGCTCGCGTTGATCGTACCGCTCGGCACCTTCACAAAGTATCGCCCCTCTCCCGCCTTCGCCGGGCGCACTCGCATCAGCTCAACCTCACCGCTTCGCAACCCTGTGCCGGCGTACGTCACGCTTCTTCTAATCGTTTGTTGATATTCAGCGTTCGCGGGCACGCGCACGTTGAGTTCAGCCGCCGCCAACGCCGCGCTACGAACTTCGTCCCGGGACTGGAAATTCACGTACCCCTCGGTACCGCTCGACGACCCCGTCGCCTGCGCGCTCGCCCGAACGACGCGTCCGATGCGCTGCTGCGCGCCTTCACGCGCGCATCGCTGCCCCGCGGCGCTCACCGAGGCGGTTCCCGCGCGCGCGCGGCGCGGCGTTCGCGCGGCCGAGGCGGCGGCGGCGCCCGTTCGCGCGGGCGTCAGCGTCGCGCGCATCGTCGCCGGCGGCGTCTGGCGCCGAAACGTGGCGTCGGAGAAAGTTTTCTTTCGCCGCGCGCGTCGGGACGCGCGAGAGAGACGCGTGCGGTGCGCGCGCGTGTGCGGCCCCGAAGGCGGGCCCGTGAGGGTTACAGTCTTCAACTGTAGTTCGCGCGCGTTACAATTCTAATCGTTACGGTCTGTGACGGACGTAAGGGAGGCGCCGAAGGTCGGCGTGTAGGGGAGGAACGATCCAAGGTTGCGCGCTCGCGCCCGGGGGGAGTGGAAGGTAGCGCGGTGGACGAGCGGCTGGGGGGTGACGGAGGCGAAACCAACGCCAATAGTCGTCGTAGGATCGCCGCGAGCGCGCGTCGTCGCGCGCGGTTGTGGTGGTGCCGCGGTGATAGGCATCGTCGACGACATCCATGTCTGTCTCGCTGGTGTCGTCATAATCTGATTCGTCGACGACGTGTAGGGTGTAGGCATGGCGGTGGGAATCGCGCACTCGTGCTCGGCAATCGGGCTCCGACGACTGAGGTTCGTCGGCGACGAATTCGTCGTCAGACTCATCGCTTGACTCGATCGGGGCGTCCTTGAGGGTCTGAAACAATTCGGCGTCGGTGTCATCGAGCTCGTAATCGTACCAATTCGACGGTATGGTGTCGGGTAAAGGCTCGATGTTGCCACCGCGCTCGTTCACCAAACCGGCTCGAAGTTGTTCGAGCTCGTCGGCGGTCAGCACGGCGACAGCGAGTCCGTACGTCCCGAATCGCCCGGTTCTACCAATTCTATGCATATACGTAGCACCACTTGGTGGAACATCGAGGTTTATCACCAGGTTGACGTGCGTCAAGTCGACCCCGCGCGCCGTCAAGTCAGTCGAAACTAAGACGCGAAGCTGGAAATTTCGCATCTCTTCCATGACTTTCATTCGACGTTCTTGCGGAAGCGTACCCGCGGTGAACGCCGCTTTCAATCCTTGTGACGTCAAGCGCTTCGCTAAAGCTTCTCCCCAAGCCAATCGTCGCACGAAAACAACCGCTTGGTGAAACGACACGTCGCCGCATATTTTCAACAGTCTCGCCTCTTTGGCGGTAATAACGTCCGCAAGTTTCGTCCCGTCCTCTTTTTCGATCAACGAGTAAAACTGGCGAACTCCCTGTAAAGCTGTCGTGCTCTCGCACAGCATCACTTTTTGTGGAGCTCGCATTAATCGCTCTAAATCACCCAGCAACGTCTTTGAGTACGTCGCGCTAAACGCGCACACTTGCTTACGCTCCGGCAACATGCTGTACGCGAACAGCACGTCTCGCTCGAACGTCCCACTCAATAACGCGTCTGCTTCATCTAATATCAACAACCGTGCTCCATCACACGCCATCGAACCCTCTTCTAACATCTGCCTCGTCCGTCCCGGCGTCCCCACGACGACGTGCGGCTGACTCGCCAGCCGCGCTCGGTCCTCCTTCACCGGCAATCCCCCGACGAGCAAACACGTCTCTATCCCACCTCGCGCGTCCTCATCCATGTCTTTAAATTTCTCAATCATCTCCACGAAACATTCGTGCGTTTGCACCGCGCACTCCCTCGTCGGCGCCAGCGCCAGCGCTTGCGTTCGCCGTCGTCCCGCATCCACGCGTTCGAGCGCGATGACGACGAACGTCATCGTCTTTCCGGTCCCAGACTTCGCCTGCGCGATGACGTCGCATCCAAACCGTCCGAGCGGCACGCACGCGAGCTGCACGGGCGACGGCGCGTCGAATCCAGCCGCGCGAAGCGCGCGCGTGAGTCGCTCGTCGAGTTGTAAATCACCGAAAGACGCGCTCGACGTCGCGCGTTCGCCGACGTTCGCGCCCGCGCGCGCGTCCGTCGATGCATCGTCACGCAGAGCGACATCGGACGAGCGCGCGCGCGGCGACGCGCGCGGCATGGCGCGGTGCGACGCGGGATGTGGCGTCACTTCGCGCAACGACCAGCGCGATGGGACTGTACGACGACTTGCCCGACGCGAAACCGCGCGCGACGACGGCATCGACGGCGCGTGACGGAGACGCGAGCGATGATGCGTCGATTCGCGACGCGAAACGGGCGAAGCGAGCGACGGGAGACGCGGGAGAGAGGAGCGAAGACGCGCAAAAAGTGCAGCTCAGGGACGACGCGACGGTGGCGGCGCCGTCGAAAGCGGCGACGACGAAGGACGCGCTGCAGAGGATCGCGCAACACTTGCTAAAGCCAGAGAAATTCGTGAAAGCGTCGGGATTGCTGAAGAAGTTGTTGATGTCGGAGGCGTGCGACCGGGGCGACGCCAAGGCGTTGTTCGCGTGCCTGGAAAACGCGATGACGCCCACGCCCAAGGCGCGCGCGCTGCGGGCGGAGACTCGATTGGATTACGAAGAGTTGTTTGAAATTGTCGCCGCGTTCTCTCCGCTTATTTTCAACGCGAAACAAAAGAGAAAGCTGGAGGTCTGGTCGACGTATGCCAGAAGAATCAACGCGTTGCGAACGGATGATTCGTTCGAGTTCACGAAGGCGGTGAAAGCGATTCAGGAAGTCGTGGATCGGGTGGATAGTTACGTTGAGCCGCCGGGTGTCATAGAAGATGACGACATCGAGATTCCCCCTGCACCCGAGGGCGCGAGCGAGGAGGAAGCTATGGAGATGGCGACGCAGTACGCGCGCTCAATCAAAGCGGAGCGAGCGGCTGAAATCGAGCAGTTGGCCGTCGTCGACGAATTACGCGAAGCTCTCATCGATGCGCTCGAGTTTACGTCGTCGCTTTACGGAAGAACTTGGTCGCAAACAACGATTGATATGATGTCTAACTTTTTTCACGAGCGTCGACCAAAATTTTCGCCGACGAGCCAGGAAAGAATAGTCAAAATTTGGGACGATTTACGCAAAAAGAAGCACGCTCGCAGTTTGACGAGTGCTGGTGATAAAGTGAGTATGACGTCATTCGAGCGCGATCAAGCCCGTGCGGCGGGGTCGCAAGTTTCCGCTCGCGGCTCCGTCGGCGCCGAAAACGTCAAGGACGGTCGCGGCGAGAGCGCGGCAAAAATGTTGGGATGAAGTAGCGCGTTAGAGTTCATCAATTCATCATCTAGAGTTTATTAAAACGACCCTAAATCGAACTTGACGCGTGACGACGGTCCAGCCGTGCGCGACGCGTCGACGTCGGCGCTTAGTTGGCGCTCTTCAAGAAGTCTTGAATGATGCCGAGCGCCGCCGTTTCTTCACCGAAATCGCTGATCACGCAGCACGAGCACTTCACGACCTTACGCGCAGTACCCTCGGCGTCGAGCTTGCACAAGCCAGCCCACTCACCGAGCGCCATAGCCTCCGGCACGCGAATCAAGTGCACGTTGACTTCGTTGCACAGCGCTTGGATGAGCTTCGTGTAATCCGCCTGGTCGCAATCTTGCGCCAAGATGCAGATCAACGCCTTACGGCTCTCGATCGCCTTGCACGCTTCGCGCAAACCTCGGTGCAAGCCGTCGCAAGCGAGCGACTTCTTCAGCACCACCTGCAGCGCCGTCATGAGATCCATGGGTTCATCTCCCGCAGCCTCGACCGCGACTTCGGGTTGTTCGTCAACGACGTCTTCGACTTCCTCGCTGTTCGCGCGCATCGCAACATTTATTTCGCATTCGTCAGTCTCGCGTTCGACGTTCGCGCGCCATCGCGCGTCGCGCTCGCGTCCCGAACGCCGATCCCTCCGCGCTAGGGCTTTCATCGATCCTTCGTCGTCGCGCGCGTCGTCGCCGCGTCGTCGCCGCGCGTCCGCGACGTCACGCACTCGGCCATGATGAATGTGAAAAGGTTTAAGAATACGCGCGGTCCTCAAATGTCCGTCCTTAACGACGCGTCGGTCGTCTCGAGCGATCCTCGCGCGCGAAAGTGGCGGACGGGCGCGTCGCGCGGGCGGCGCATAACGCTCGGAAAGGCGTTTTGCGCGACACGACGACGCGCGCCGCGGCGTCGGTGAGGCGCGAGAGCGAGCGAACGACGCTCGAGCGGGGAGATAAAAAATGCACGGCGCGATCACGGGGACGGCGTTCGAGCGCGCGGACGTGGAGGCGGCGGTGGAGGCGGCACGAGCGGCGCGAGACGAGGCGATGCGGGCGTTCGAGGGACGAGGGCGAGACGCGGGAGGGCGCGAGCGGGCTCGGGAGGGCGCGCGGGGGGAAGAGAGAGGGCGAACGCGGGGTGGGGCGTCGAGCAGGGACGCGTTCGAGTCGCGGAGACGGCGGGAGGAGGAGAAGCGGTTCGATCCGCGCGCGCGGGCGAGACGCGCGGCGAGCGGCGCCGAGGCGAAGACGAGCGGACGCGACGGCGACGACGACGACGACGACGACGGTCACTGCGGTGCGTCGACGTTTGATGAATACGAGCTCGCGTGGTGCGCGTTCGAGCTACGAGCGATGAGCGGCGCGCAGATCGCGTTCGACGACGTCCCGTGGCCGCGCTCGGGCGCGTGGCTCCTCCGCCAATCGCTCGCGAACGCGGGCGACGACCGCGACGCGACCAAGCGCGCGCATCGCGCGTTTTTCGTGCGTTGGCATCCGGATAAGTTCATCCAACGCTTCGGTCGGGCGTTGGTCGAGAGAGATCGCGATCGAATCATCGCTCGCGCGTCGGCGACGTTTCGCTCCGCGCTCGCCGCGCGGTGACGCCGCTCGACGCGCGTCGGCGTCGAGCGCGCGAGCGCGCGCGTCGCCGTGTAAAAGTACTAGTATGTGTGTATAACTAACGCCGCGTCGCGCTCGTCCACCGCCGTCGACCGTTCGTCGATGAACGCCCGAATCGCCTCCGTCGCCGCCGCGTCTCTCGGCGCGCGTCCGCGTCGATCCCTCGCCGCGTTCATCCTCTCCCACCGCCCCCCCATCCCGACGTGCGCGAACACCGCTCGCACGCACGCCAATTCCCCGCTCGCGCACGCTTTGTGCAGCGCGTTCTCCCCGTCCGCGTCCCTCGCCTCGGCGTCGCTCCCTCCCTCGAGCAGCGCCGCGCACGCCTCGCCTCGCCCCCCCGCGCACGCCTTGTGCAGCGCCGTCCCTCGTCCCGCCCGCGTCGTCGCGCGCGCGTCGCACCCTAACTCGAGGCACGCCTTCACGCACCTCGCGCACCCTCGTCGCGCGGCGTGATGCAGCGGCGTGTACCCCGACGCGTTCGTCGTCGTCCCGTCCTCGTCCGCGCTCGCCGGCCGTCGCGCGAGCGCCTCGCGCAGCGCCTCGACGTCGCCGCGCGCCGCCGCGCCGCACGCCGAGCGGTCGAACGCGATCTCATCCAGGGTCTGCGTCGCGCACGTCGCGCGCGCGCAGCACGCGCACGCCGTCGCGCGCGCCATCGCGTCGCGCGATGCCGCGACGACCGACCGACCGACCGACCGACCGACCGACCGACCGGGGTTTAGCGACGCACGTTTTCGGGGGTGCTCATATGGCGTACGCGTCACCTAGAATACGTGTGTGACTTCTCTGACGTATACGACACATCGCGAACGGCATGAAATGGATTTATTACCACGGCCCCCCGCCGCGGTCGAATTCAAATCGCGTCGGCGCGCGGCGCGCGAACGGCGCGACCGACGACGGGAGAACGACGCGCGCGCGCGCGACGCGGGCGATGGCGATGACGATGCGCTGGACGCGCGTCGCGCCGAACGCGGCGAACGCGGCGCGCGGACGCCGCGTCGACGCGCGACGAGGGCGCGCGGGGACGAGGGACGGCGCGCGCGGGACGACGACGACGACGACGGCGGCGACGGCGGCGGCGGCGGGACGCGCGAGGACGACGACGCGACGCGCGATCGGACCGAGCGAACCGACGTCGTTCGTGGAGGACGAACCGAGGGACGAGGAGATCGAGGCGGTGGTGAACGAGGGGAGAGGGAACGCGGGGACGGGGGCGCAAGACGTGGGACGCGCGGCGAGGTACATGCGAGAGCTGATCAAGAACCAGGTGAACTCGAATCATCTCGCGCGCGCGGGTTCGATCACGGATTCTTCGGTCTTGCGCAGGAAAGGACGGCTCAAGGAGCAGGACGCGCTGATCGAGTTCATCGTGGAGTTGCACAAGACGCACACGACGGAGGAGGTTTTCACGAAGGTGGAGACGTGGATCGACGAGGTGCTCGAGCTGCCGAAAGAGAAGCGGAGGTTTAGTAAGCTTTCGAGAATGGTACCCGCGGTTGGGTTTTTCTTCCACCGCTTGCCTTTGTTGAAGGCGCTGCGAGAGTACGACGAGTTTTCCTCGTTGTCCAAGCGGCGGTACGTGCTTCCAAACTTTGCCGAGGTGCGGCACATTTTGAACATCGCGCAAGTGCACGCGTCGAGTAAGGACGTGCGGTTGGTGACTTTCGATGCCGATGGAACGTTGTACGCCGACGGTGAGCACTTTGAGGACGATAATAAGATGATCGATAAGATTATGCAGCTCATGGAGTTGGGCATTCACGTCGCCATTGTCACCGCCGCGGGTTATCCGGGCGAGCCGACCAAGTTTGAGGGGCGACTGAAGGGTTTGGTGGACGCTTTCGAGGCGCAAGAGCTGCCGAAAGAAGTGCGCGAAAAGTTTCACGTCATGGGTGGCGAATGTAACTACCTCTTGCGAGTTAACGACGAGTATCGCCTGGAGTTTGTACCCTCGGAGGAGTGGCACAGCGAGCACATGTACGACTGGAGAGACAACGACGATGTTCGCATGTTCCTCGACCGCGCGGAAGAATTCTTGACCTCATATGCGAAGCACTTGGGCGTTCAAGTGGATGTCTTGCGCAAGGAATACGCGGTCGGAGTCTTGCCCAAGGGCGATACCATTTACGAAAACTTGGAAGAAATGGCGCTCGCGAGCCAAGCCGAGCTTAGCGACGCGAAGATTCCATTCTGCGCCTTCAACGGAGGTAACGACGTTTTCGTGGACGTAGGTAACAAGCACATCGGTTTGCAAGCGCTCATGAAGTACTTAAACGTCGCTGGTTCGCAAACTTTGCACGTCGGCGATCGTTTCACTCTCACGGGTAACGACGCCAAGGTGCGCGAAGCGGCGTCCATTCTCTGGGTCGCGAGTCCGGACGAAACCACGTTCTTCATGCGTTTGCTCTACCGCGATATTCTCAACGCACGTATTCTTTAATATAACTGCAAGCTGTGTATATTATAATCCTATTTCATCGTCATTTCGCCGCTGAAGCCATCGCGGCTTTCGCGACTTCTATTTCGTCGACAAGATACCCCAAGCGACGTTCCAAATAAACCAACTCGTTGTTGAGAATCTTCGATTTTGCTTCCCAATATCTCGCCTCGTCGTAAACACGAGTGGGATGCCAACCAAAAATCCTCTCCGCGACGCCACCGAACACGAACTCTGTCGACATTGAGAGCGCGGTGTGGAAAAGTAGCACGCAAACGATTATCAACACGATTCTCGCTGCACGCGAACAGAAGAAGCACGTCTTCCTCCAAGGGCTGGCCTTCTTGAGATCGATTTCCGGCGCAGCCGAAGTTTGCTGCACGAAGTTTTTAGTGGCCACAAGCATGCTCCAAACGGCGTCTCGAGATGCGTCCGGGATTCGCAGCTTGCTCACGTCGACGAACTCCGGCACGTCGGAAGGTGCCCTCGCCACTTTCTGCTTGGGATTAATTTTTCGCATGTAAATCTCGATCATTTTCGCCACCTGCACTTTACTCTCGTCGATAACGCTACTCACGATTAAACCTTTCATCATCGTCGATTTGGTGAAGATCACCTCGGTACCGACGGAGAGGGCGCACTTTTTGGGCCCGAGTGGACGAAGCACCCAACGCGCTTCGACTCTGAAATAGTCACCGTAAGGTATGTCAGTTTGAACTTGAGACGTATTCAAGACGAAGACATTGTCATCGTATACGGCGTAACTTTGTGTCTGGTGGCAGCGAGTCGATTTCGGACCGAAAGTTTGTCTCACGGGAACGGTGACCACCATCTCTCGAACGCATCCGATGGCTCTCTTCTCGAACCAATCCGTGATTTTCACCTGTGTTTGCTCTAACGCTTGCGATATCTTCGGCTGCACATCGTGCCGCGATTTATTTGACCACGCGACGAGAAAGAAGTCCTCCACGGAGCAATCGACATCGCCGCTGTACAGATTAATCAGCGACGGCGAATCGCTCGGCGCCTTCCCGGGGAGTCTCGCCAGCGGGATGTTTCCAAAATCTCCGACGATATCTTCAGCGCCGACGCCGTCGTCGTCGTCGTCGTCGTCGTCATTTTCGATTTCTTGAATCTTCTGTTCTACATTCAAATGCTCCGGTGTGGACTGCTCGCTCTCTTCGCTCGATCGTCTCGCCGTCGCGACATCCCTCGGCGAATCTTCCGCGGCGTCTTCGACGACGTCCTTGTCATGGTCTTCGTTGTCATACAACTTCGAAAGCCTCTTCACGTTCATCGCGTTCAATTTACCGTAATGCGACGCCCGCACCCACTCATGGCAAATCACATTGAACGACTTCTCGGGAAAGATGAATGATGTAAAAAAATCCGTCTTCCCGTCGTACGTGATTTCGATGGCGTTCGGAAACACCATCGCCGTCTTGGCCCTGTTGATCAGCGTGATCCTGCTGAACGGAATCGTCCTTTTCTTCATGTACCCGAACACGTTACTGTAAAAGCACACGTAATTCTCGAACACGTACATCTTCCCTTGCAATAAAATCTTACTGTGCAGCGCGCACATGTAGTCCGCGACGAGCGTCTCGTCCTCCGGCACGTTGAAGAGTCGCCTCAACCGCCGTCTCGCCGCCGCGCGTTTCGACGCGCTCTCGTTCGGCGGCGTCTCGACCATCATTCCGTACGCCTCCACCGCCGCGTCCGCGCGCGCGGCCGTCGACGTCGACGCCCCGTCGTCGTCGAATCCATCGAATCCGCCGATCCCACCGCGCGCGTCCTCGTCGCTCGCCGTCGACCGCCGTCGCTCGAGCGCCGCCATCAGCGACTCGTCGTCGCGCATCGCGTCGTCGTCGTCCTCGTCGTCGTCGCGCGTCATCGCGCGCGACGCGCGGCGCGCTCGTGTGCGGCGCGTCGCATCGCCGCGCGTCGCCGCGCCGTCTCGCGCCTTTTCGCGACTCCGCGACGATGCTGCGCGCGGTGACGTCTCGAATCGCGCGCCGCGTCGTCGGCGCGCGCGGCGCGGCGTCGACCGCGGACGCGAGCGGGGTCTGGCGAGGGTACGACGCCGTGCCGGACACGCCCGGTGCGTCGAGCGCGACGCGACGCGACGACGGGGCCTCGACGGGACGCGACGGAAAGCGACGCGACGGGACGCGCGACGTTAAAACGACGCGATCGAACGACGCGCGCGACTGACGACCGAGAGACCCGCAGACGGATTCACCGCGCGATTCGCGGTGTCGGAGACGAACCCGAACGGCGTCGAGGTCATCATGGAGAAGTGGCGCGCGGGGGCGCGGGAGCCCGCGCACTCGCACCCCGGCGACGACATGACGGTCGTCGTCGAGGGATCTATGGCGGTGCAGTTCTTCACGAAATCCGACGATGGGACGCTGGTGAAGGACGGCGCGCCGCTGGTGCTGAAAAAGGGCGACGCGGGGCACATCGCGGGGGGGAGAATACACGACGCGGCGTATCTGGAGGATTGCAAACTGGTGTACGTGCACGACGGACGATTCGGGTTCGTCGCCGAGGGCGCGGCGTGAGACCGACGCGCGTCGACGCGGGACGTTAATATTATCGATCGATCGATCGATCGATCGATCGTCGCGCTCGTTGTTGATTAATATTTATTAACGCGCGTCGCGAGACGAAGACGCCGACGCGGCGATATCCATCCGCACACGCGCGCGCGCGATGTCGATCGTCTCGTCGCCGACGCGCGCGGTGGCGCCGCGCGCGCGTCGCGCGAACGCGCGCGCGTCGCCCAGACGCGCCGTCGTCGTCGACGCGCGGCGCGGGCGAAAGAAGACCTCGCGCGAGCTCGACCGCGCGGACGCCGTCGACGACGACGCGATGACGACGGACGACGCGCCCGCGCTCGCGCGCGTCGGTCGAGACGACGTCCTTCGATCGTGCGCGACGACGTCGATCGGGATGCTGGTCGTCGGCCTGGGCGCGCGCGCGGCGAGCGGGGCGTTCCCGACGCGAGCGACGCACGGGGACTGGAACGCGGCGCTGCCGCTGCTCGGGGACGACGCCGGCGCGACGGCGGTGGCGGCGCTGTGCGCGGCGGGCGCGGTGACGGTGGGCAGAATAGCGCTGCTGCAGGTGTGGGACGAGTTCGCGGCGAGCACGGACCGATCGAACGCGCAGGTTTTGGGGGCGCTGGACGGCGCCGGGGACGTCGCGCAAGTCGCCGTGCTCCCGGCGCTCGGGGAAGAGGTTTTATTTCGAGGCGCGCTGCTTCCCGCGGTCGGAGGGGTGCCGGGGGTGGTGGTGTCTTCTTTAGTGTTCGGTGCGCTTCACATCGGCGGCGGACGGAGCGCGGCGTTCGGGGTTTGGGCGAGCGCGGTGGGCGCGGTGTACGGCGTCGCGGCGTTGCACACGCACAGCGTCGCCGCGCCGGCGGCGGCGCACGCGCTGGCTAATATCGCGTCGGCGGTGTACTGGAACGCGACGCGCGCGGAAAAGGTAATTGGAGAGAAGAAATGGGAAGGAGAAGATCAGTAGCGGTGACGGTTTTGTAGTAAGAAGTTGTTGTTTCACAGGACGACGCGTCAATCAAAGTGCGGCCGGCGAGGCGCCGCGCCGGCGGCGTTCTCCCCACCACCTCTATTACCGTTTCGGTACATCGCGCGCGTCTCTTGAAGCACGTTGCGACAAATCATCATATCTGCGACGAATATCGCAAACATCCCCGCCATCACGGGCACGCACAGCGTCAAGAACAAGATGGCCACGTTGCTCAGTCTCAAATCGCCGTGAAGGTACGCGTACGCCTTCTCCCCGATCGCGGGCACCGCGTACAGCAAGCGCAAACCCTTCGAGAACCACACCGCGTGGAAGAATCCGCGTGCTTTCGTCTTTCTATAATCTTTCCTCGCGAAACTCACGATCGCCGCGACGCTTCGATCGCCGCTCTCGTACTCGTACATTTTCCCATTCTTGAACAGCGCGATGGTCGGGTACGCCTTGGCGCCTATGCGTTTCAACAGCAACCTATTCTTCGGCCCATCGACGCGACCGACGAAGAGCTCACCCTCGAGTTCGCGCGCCACCTCCCCCCACACCGGTGCCAACGCGACGCAATGTTTACACCACTCCGCGTACACCTTGACGAGCACCGGCGTCCCTCGTCCCACGACTTCGTCAAAGTTCGTCTCGCTCAGATCCACCACCTCACCGTCCGGGCCGTGTCGATCAAACCGCGCCTTCGCCACCGCCGTCGCGTCTCCGCTCGCGCGCGTCCCTCGCGCGCCGAACCCGAGCAGACACCCCGCGCACGTCAGCGCCATCATCGTCACCGTCGTCACCGTCGTCACCGTCCTCGCTCGCCGCGCGCGGTGCCGCCCCCTCGCGCCATCGCTCGCGCGTCCGAGGCCGTCTCGACGTCCGTCGCGCCGCGCCCGCGTCGCGCGCGCCGTCATTCCGCGCCGTCGAACGCCTCGCGCGCGCGCGCGAGTGCCACCGCGCGCGCGAACGGTGGCGCGACGACGCGCGAACGACGACACACGGACCACACCCGACGCCGCGTCGCGGATCGGATAAGGGCAAAATGACTTTTTCGTCGCGCGCTTTGAAGCGCTCGCGAACGCCATCAAATCCACGGTCGATGCCTCGATACGCGTAGATACGCCGCACTTTTCCGACGTGGCGCGACGTCGATTTCGGCGCGAAAACCGAGCGCGCGGCGCCGGGGGGGGGTCGCGGCAGAGCGCGACGACGACGCGCGCGCGATCGATCGACGCGACGCGCCGAGGGTGATCGAACGAAAAACGTAGACGCGCGGCGACGCGCTCGACCGCCGCGATGCTGATGAAACCCGCGCCGACGGTGGGGAACGCACCGCGCGCGGGCGATGGTGCCGCGCGCGGGAATTCACCGGCGAACGCGCGACAGGAGCGGAAGAAGGGTGCGCGCGCGCGATGCGAAGCGAAAGCGCGCGAGGGGATTATGTCGCGGCGTTCGCGCGACGCGCGGGCGACGCGCGGGCGTCGCGCGCGCGTCGCGGGCGCGCGGGATACGGGATACGTCGGCGCGCGCCGCGTCGGCGCGCCGCGTTGACTTAGCTTTTTGGATTTTTTTGGTGAAATTGAGATATTTCGCGTATTCGGGGTGCATTCGGGGGAATCGCGCCAGGGTGGCACCGCCCCGGATCGCGCGCGGAGATATTTTATCCTGGAGACCCGGAGCGAGACTGACGACAAACGCGCTCGCGATGTCTAGGCGTGGCGTGGACGGAGGAGGAACATAAAAACTTTTTGATTGGGTTGCAAAAGCTCGGGAAAGGAGATTGGCGCGGGATCTCGCGACATTTCGTGACGACGAGGACGCCGACGCAGGTGGCGTCGCACGCGCAAAAATACTTCATCAGACAAACCAACGTGAGCAAGCGTAAGCGACGCTCGAGCTTGTTTGACATCATCTCCACGCCGACGGATGATGGAGAAGGGATGACGATCGTGCACAGACCGGCGGCGAATAATAACGGAGTGGCGAGCAAGGCGACGACTGGCTCCAGCAAGGCGTCGAACGGCGTGCACAGGACGCACGGCGGCGTGCACAAGATGTCGCAAGTGTCCAGTCGAGCGTCCGCTCAAACGAACGTGTCGGTGGATCACAGTGCACATTATCATCACAACGCGGCGAACGGTAGCGCTTTGACGGCTTCGTTATCGAACTTGGCGGATATGGCGGCGCGCGAGGCGCACTACGTGGCGTCGATTCCGCAGCACCAGAGCACGAGCACGAGCACGAGTCAGGCGATTAAGATCGATGAGGAATCTCACAGATCGTTCCCTATGATGACTGCTGCATATCCAGGTCACTTCGCTGCACCCATGGCGGCGACACAGGCGCCAATGTTTGATGCGTACAACCAAGCCATGGCGCAATACATGCTGCAGTTGCAGTCGCTCGCAGCGCAACAAGGGGACGGAATGAGTCACATCAACCAAATCAATCAGATGAATCAAATGGCGTGGATGGCGCAGCAAAATTTGGCTTACCAAATGGCGGCGCAAAACTACGCCGCAACTCCACTCTCGCCGCAGCAAAACGCCAACTTTTGCCGTCCGACGGCAATTTACGCGGCCAAGTCTATTGATGACAACGTCGGCGAGCAGCGTAATGCGGCCAGCGGAGGGGCCTAGACGCTCATCAAGAAACTCAACAAGACAAGCATTCGAATGGATGCCCAGTGTACAACAGGCTCGCAGAACACAACCAGCAGAATAAAATAATGTACTGTACTTTCAGCTTTCAGCTTTCAGCTTTCAGCAGTCGGGTGACTTTTTCCCTCCATCTTTATCACCACCGGAATTACACGCGAGGATAATTCCATCGGTTTGTTGTAAGCTTAACCGCACAACGCCCGACTCCTAAACCGTACTTTTAATAAACATGTGTATCAGGTTGACATGACTCTGTGTACTAAAGTACTTGACTCGACATCCGATGTCGTCGAGACGAGGCGCGCGCGCGCAGCAGAAGTACAGAACGCGGCGTGTCTTTGCCACCGATACGAACGATAATAGCACGTAACAGTAGGTATGACTCCAACATCTCTCGACGTGCGGCTACTCGTTCGCGAGTTCAAGTCGTTGAAGCGACGCGAAGCCGACGACCTGATACGCAACCTCAAGATGGTGGGTGACGACGTAACCAAATGGACGTTTGAGCTGCATACGTTTGACACGACGTGTCCTGGTGGCAAAATGCTTATGAAGGACTTGGGAAGACTCCAGAAACGTGGTTTGGATCACATCCTCATGGAGGCGAACATGACTGCGCACGGTGGGTCTTGGCCAACCGACCCACCCCTCTTGCGCGTCGTGAAGCCTCGGATGAAGCTCTATACCGGCCACGTGACAGCGGGCGGCTCGATTTGCAGCGAAATGCTGGTAAATACTGGAGGTTCGAACGGTTGGAATCCTCGGTTGTCGATGGAAGCGATCATCGAGACAATCAAGCTGAACATGGTGGATTGCGAAGTCGTCGAGATCGAAACTCCGTACAATGGCAGGCAGCGTGCGGGGCCGCTCCGAATAGATTTGAAGGGCGAGTATTCGTACGACTGCATGAATGAATACTCTGAATTCGCTGCAATGGCTGCTTTTGATCGCGCAGTTGCGCACCATCGTCGTCATGGCTGGTAACGATTGATTTCACTCCAGGCATCATTGATCGCTTGAGACACTCCCCGCACGCGTTCTTGGACTTGATCCGCATCCTTGGGATCGAGATATTTTCCAAACTTTGCTGCAAATTTGTCTGGATGCCAACGCAGTGAAGCTTTCCTAAACGCCCTCTTGTACGCCGCCAGTGCGGTTGTTTTGGTATCATTCCACTGCTCCATCGCAGCCATCTGCGCGAGCATCGATTCCTCATCCGGAGGCCAAGGAATGTCGTGCGCGTGAATGAACATCGTCTCATCGCATCGATTAGTGAGTGTTTCAGCGATGCGCTTCTCCAAAGTCAACCAAGACGACTCATACTCTGACCACAGATGCAATAAGACGTACGCTTTGTCGTCGTCTCCGATTTGCGCGTCCAAAGCATCAGCCATCGCTGCAGCCGCACGCTCGGCGATTTCTTCCGCCTCGAGCTGACGAGAGCTATACGCGTTATCAATCGTGTCCATTTCGGTCAGGCGACGCTTGATCTCTTCCATCTCAGCTTCCATCGTCGCTCTCGCCTCGCGTTCTTCTCTCACCGAGCGCAAGCGACGCATCTGTTCCTCCGCTTCTCTTTGAATCCCTCGATTCCGAACGAATCGCCCTCGAATCACCGCTCGCTCATTCGCCGCAAACTCGGCCGCTTTCGTTTCCTCATCATCCGTGTCACTTTCGCTCGACGACGACGAAGCGCGCGAGAGTCGACGACGAAGCGGATTGATGTACCGCCCCATGCGCTCCGACTCAACCGACCCCGCGCGCGTCCACGATCGGCGCGCGTTCACGAATGATTTTTTCCTGTCGTCTCGCTCGTCTTCACGCGCGCGCGCTCGACCGCGCGCGCGTCGCGGTGTGCGTTATTGACTTCTTTTCAATCCGTAACGCCTTCGAGCGGAAGCGTCGCTCGCGCGTCACTCTCGCGCTCGACGACGCGATGAACGGCGCGTACGAGGTGCGCCCGAACGCGCGCGCCGCGCGCATCGATGGCGAACGCTTGCCCGATCCTCCCGGCTACGTCCCGCGCGCGCTCGGCGCGAGCGACGGCGCGAGCGATCACGCCGCGCGCGCATCCTCCTCCTCCCGCGCGGCGTCGAGCGCGCCGACGACGACGATGGACGGCGCGGCGGTCGAGCTCGAACGAAGCAAACTCAGAGTGCGACGCGCGTACGCGTTCGCGCAGTCCAGCGTGTCGTCGATCGCGATGATGACGTTCATGATGTGGATGAGCGGCAACTCGGTGCAAGTCTTTAGCATCATGGTCGTCTTCGGCGGCGTCGCGCAGACGACGCGAGCGATCCTGAGCTCGCGAGCGACGTTCGATAGATTCGTCGATGGTGATGCGAGCGTGGACGTCACGGTGCCGAGGTTGATGTTTTGCGCGGTGCAGCTCGTGGGATTGTGCCTGGCGTTGCGCAAGCTCAACGTCATGGGTCTGTTGCCCACGCACGCGAGCGACTGGGCGAGCGGGATGAAGCCTCCGAGAGCGTTGGAGCGCGCGTTCGGCGACGTCGAGCTCGACCTTTAACGTCAAATGTAATAGATATTGTACTAGTCTCTATCGATAGAGCATTCGCGCGCGCGTCGCGCGTTCTCAATCGTCCGTCGTCGTCGCGCTTTCAAAAGTCGTTCCACGACACGACCGCATTCCTCGACGCGTTCGTACGCGAATCACACGAACGGGCGTCGCGCCGCTCGAACGAACGCGATCTATAGCGCGCGCGCGCGCGATGTCCTCCCTCATCACCGCGCGTCTAGCGCAAGAGCGCAAAGATTGGCGCAAAGACCACCCGCACGGCTTCATCGCGAAACCGTCGACGAAGAAGGATAAAAACGGTGACACCACCACCGATCTCACGGTGTGGAACTGCGCGATCCCTGGAAAGGCTGATACGCCCTGGGCGGGGGGATCGTACCCGCTGCGGTTGGAGTTTGGTAACGATTATCCGGCGAAGCCACCTCGAGTGGCGTTCCCAGCTGGATTCTTTCACCCAAACGTGTACCCGACGGGTAAGGTGTGCCTGTCGATTTTGAACGAGGATAAGGGATGGAAACCGTCGGTGTCGATCAAACAAATCTTGATCGGGGTGCAGGACTTGCTAGATTCGCCGAATATGAGCGATCCGGCGCAGCAAGAGGCGTACGATCAACTGCGAAGATCAAAGGCGACGTACCTGAAGAGAATCAAAGAGCAGGCGAAAAAGTTTGGAAGCGCATCTGGGGGGGCTGGGGATGAGATCATCGTGCTTTGATGCCCGAAACGAGAGAGGACGCCGAACTCTAAAAGTGCACGCGTTTACGTGAGCGATAGCGCCGATTTGCGAGAGCGAGAGGCTAATCAATAGACATAGAAGCGCCACGTGGGCACGCGCGTCGTCACAACGTATCTTCCTAATTTCGTTCGTCCGTTCGTTCGTTAATTCGTGCGTTCATTGTATCATTCGTTCGTCTCATCGTGTAGTCGTTTCAGAAACTGCATGATGTCCACGTACTGGGCAGTTTTAAAGGTCTCTTTGTGAGCCTCAAACAGCTGTAGAATCACGTGAAGACGAGCGCGATCGGCTTCTGGCGACCAACCTTTCTTTGAGCGCAGATACTGTCTCAAATCACGATATCGGCGCTCTAAGCCGATCGGGTCCTCGTATCGACGATCAGCCATCGCATCACTATGCTCCCAGGCATCGCGCAAACTCGTCAGGAGATCATCGATATCGTAAACCAGAGCCGCCTCATCTATGAGGTATTTTGTCATTGGGATGTCAAGATTTTCGCAAGCTTGAGAGACAAAGTACGGTTGTAACACGAGACCCATTTCATCGCGAAAGATCTTCAGTAAAGTGACGTTCGATCGAAGAACCGCGCACTCCATATGCGACGCGTCTGGCTGCACACCACCTTCGTTCTTCAACCAGCGAAGCAAATCAGCGCTTCGCGATTCGCGATCCGCCGATCCCCAAGAGTTGATAATAGTGTTCACATTCCTTAGCTCAGGCTTCGCGCCTTGATCTTTCAAAACCTTCAAGAAATCTATCACAGAGTGCTTGTGATATGATCCGTTCGAGATGATGTCGTTGAAAAAGTCGTTGAGAATGAAAGGTGAAGATTCTGGAAATGATTTCGCTGCACATTCCTCAAAAATGCATCGGAACGTTTCCAGCCGATTTAAGCGCACCGCCACTCGCATCGCTTGTTTTCCATCGTACGACACCGCGTGCTCGCGCATAAACTTCAGCAAATCTCGAAGCTTTTCCGCGTCGCTCTCATCTTCAAACAATCTAGATAGCAACGATTCATAAAAGTTGCGCTGCCAGTGCGTGTTTACCGATACACAGTGTCCGCATTTGACTCTTACGGCGTCGTAGAGGCACTTGCACGAGGGCAGCGGCGGTGGCGGCGCGGTGGTGTTCGTCGCGACTTCCTGTGCCGTACACGTCGTCGCGTTCGCCTTAGACGCGCTCTCCTCCGTCGTCGCTCGCACGCATCGGCTCTCGACAGCTTTCGCTTTCGGTGCCGGTGCCGGCTTCTTGGAACTGCTCGTCTTCGCTTTTTTACGCGACGCCGTCGTCTTCGCGCCGGCGGCGCCACCGTTCGCCATCGTCGTCGCGCCGAACGTGAGTTTCCTTCGTATGAAGCGAAGAATGGTGAGTTCGGGCGCGCGCGAGCGCGCGTGACGCGTCGATGTGTGGAGTGCGGCGCGTCGTGCGTGATTTACAAGGCGTGATTCACAGGCAAACAGGCTGTTCGCCGCGGACAGGCTGTTCCGCTGTAGCCGCGGCTACAGGGGACGGAACAAGCCAGCGAATGGCATGTCGGCCATCAACATCGCGTTTCTTTCCGAGAGAATTCCGTCGATTTCGTTGCGCAGGAGGTGGTCTTTTGTATTCTCCGCAGCTTTGTCATGTTGGCGCTGAAGGTACTTCATGACGCCGATGAACACACCTTCGCTCAAAGACGTTTTGTGCTCTTCGACGATTTCGTACAGAGCGTTAATGTGTTTTTTGTCTTCGTTTGCGACGGTATCAAGAGTTTCAAAGTAAATGATGAACTTCTCAACCTCGGTAAATGCGTTCTCTTCGTCGTTCTCAAGCATCTCCATAATCATTTCACCGTTGTCAACGGCTTCGATTAATTGTTCCTTCATCAAGCGAACAATGTCTGGATACTCTTTATAACCATGCTCGACGACGTACTTGAGCATGTCCAGATTCAAATGATCTATGCAGCGATAGACGGTTTCCGGATAACCGGCGGGGGCGGCGGGGGTGAAAAACAAAAGACCCCAATCCTCGTGGAGGGGTTGCACGAAAAGTGATTCAGGCAAGTTAAGCTCGAGCGAGATCTCGACTGCAGTGCTCATTACTGCAGTTCTCATCCTTGGATCCGGGTGGTTAAGTCCCAGCCTGTCTCTATGAAGATGAAGATAGCGAAACATGAACCATCTTTCGAGGATGTCGCGATCGAGATCATCGTAACTTTGTTTGTTAATGTAGATTGAATCGTGCAGTGCGCGCATCGATTCAAACAAATGAAACAGAAAGGCGTCACCATGAGTCGCCACTGGAGAGTCGACTCGTCCCCAATGCGTTCGTTCGCGCAACCAATCCAGAAATTTGATGCGCGGGTCTATCTTCATAAGTTGTGCAAACTTCTCCGCGAGATACGTCGGACTTCCTTCGAGTTTTAGAGCCCCTTCGAAAACAATGTTTCGTCGTTTGTTCATCGCTTGCATATTTGGTCGTGTGAGCACCATCATGAACAAAAGTTCCGCGTCGGCCCGCCGATATTGAGGTGCATGGTTCACAAGTTCATCATACAACACCTTGAACAACTCGAACCTATCGTACCAATACGCGAGCCAACACGCCTCGAGGCGCGTTACGTAACCAGGTGCAAAACTCTTAAGTCCATGTTCTTTGATGGATGCTTCCAACCAAACAGGACGCCGCATATCTGCCTTGTTCTCGCCAACCCATGCCACTATTTTTCTCATCGTTTCATCGTCGACGTGACGTTTCTCATACATCAATCGCCGCAACGCACTAGCCCACATCTCTCGTTTCGTTAGCAACGGTTTGCCCTTCAACTTACGCTTCACACATGACGCGCACTCCGCGACCAGCGCCGCCGCGAGCGTCTTACATTTCGTCTTGCCCAACTTATCCGCGCCTTCCTTTGTCAGCCGCGTGCACGGCGGCCGCTGCTCCGTCGACGACGACGCTCCAGTCTGCTTTACACCCTTGGACGCAGACGTCGACGCTTTAGTCGTCTTCGCCGCGTCTTCACCTCGTCGTGCGTTCGATTTCTTCGGCGGCGGCACATTTAAGATCGGATCGTGGTCTACGCTGAGCCCGTTGAGTCCTCTTCGCGCCATCAAGGCTTGGATGACACGAAGCGTGCACTCCCTGCAGTCGCACATCGGCTGATACATGCCCTCGCCCGCGCCAGGTCGTCCGGACATCGACCTTGTTCGTTGCCACGAGCCACGGCGCGCGAGGCGCGAGACGCGAGGCGCGACGTGACGGGGGGGTGCACGAGCGTTTCTGAGGAGTTGGCGACGAGACTGGACGGCGTCGCCGCGGCGCGGCGACCTTTCGTGCGTCGTGCGATCGGTAGATTGGTGTTGGCTAATGAAATAATCTATATTTACATGTGCTACAGTGCTACAGGGTGATGACGAAGATCCGTCGAACGCGCACGCAGGGCGCGCGCTCAAGACGTCTTCGGACGCAGGGGCATCGCGCTGCCATCCGACGTTCGAGTAAACTCGAACAGCACGGCTGGAGAACGGTAGATACGGATGAGAAGCCAATAAAGACGCTCCTCGAGAACAAAATCTCTCACTTGACGCGCGCTGTAAATATCGCTGCACAGCGAGATGAGACGGTGCGTTGATGGCAAATCGACGTGCTGGATGCTGCCGACGAGATTGTTGGTGAAGCCTCGAACGATGGACGCCAAAGTTAAGATGTAGACGACGTACACGCCCGTCAGACCACCAACAAATTGACTGAACGTCGCAAAAACGCCGGTCGGTACTTCGGATGAGATCAACACGATCTCAGGACCGTTCTCAAACGCACTGCAGGGTCGCCACCAATCCAAACTCTGTCGATTCTCTTCCGAGGCTGCGAGGGGAACGACGTATGTTCCGCAATCGACGGACCACCACGGTGAGGTCGTGTTGTACCCATTCAGGGCAAGCGTGCAACTTATACTTTGTTGACTCGAATAATTCGGCACGGGCGAACCTTTGCCGTGCAAGTGCCAAACTCGCGGGTAAATGTTTTCCAAGAAGACATTGTTTTGTTCGCCGTTGAGCACTCTGATAAGCGCGGCGGCTTCGTCTTCTGCAAAGGTGTAGTCGACGCCTTCTGAATATAAAATAGGATTATCCAGCGGTAAATGACGTTTAAACATCCAACCCGTGGTTAGTTTTGCACCACTTGAGAGAGACTTCTTCAAAGCCTCGATAGAAGGTGGAGGGGGCGACCAGACGGTGTCGCTGTCTTTCGCCAAACACGCCTCCTGTATTTGTCCAGGCTTGTTTATCATTGGTATCGGTCCATCCGTGCGAAGAGTCGACCACGGCATCGTTTCAATCGTTTTTCTGAATCCGCCTTCAAAGATTGGATACTTGAAGGTGTTTTCTGCTCCAATCAAGCTCATGTTGAACCGAATATCGTAGACTGGATTGATGTCGACTTGTGGGTTTGATGTGCTGAATACGAAGAACGGCACGACCAACAGACTGAAAATGATCGTAAAAAGACCACCACCCTCGAGGAAAACTTTTTTCCACCATGGTTGGGGTTGACCGAACGGATGATACTTTCTATAAGTGTTATTCCGGACGTTGATTCTGAACAAGTCACGCGAGATGTTCTCAAGCTTCAACCAGTCGTAAAGATCCAGGGCGCTGTCCGTGCAAGCATATTCGAGCAACACGCGTAATTCGTACATGAACGGAATCGAAAAGTACGCCATGAAAGCTCCAAAAGAAATAATATCAGAACGCTGGAAGATCAAGCTGTTCGTGAATACTTCAGCTGGGAACCCACAGCGTATTTGTCGCGCTCCGAGAGTGAACGACAACGACTTAAGGAGGAAAAAGAATTGCAAATACGAGTGACGTGCCGTCGTGTTCTGGTGGAAAATCATCAACAAAAATCCAACAAATCCAGCATACGTCAAGTAGTGGTAGAAAACTTTGGCAATCTTTGCTTTTTTCATGTAAATCACTCCATCAACGACGATGAGTACCAAGCAAATGAAGACGGATACGACGTAGTCAATTTTGAACAAACCTTGATAGTATGTCTCCACCAATGCCTCTGCATCTGAGTCCACCGTGTTTTGATAGCAAATCGCCACGAAGAATGTTGCGAGGATGTCGAAACAAAGCGTCGCGGTGTAAAAGTCCTGACCTTCTTGGTGGAAACCACGAACAGACGTGAGGCCAAGCGGGGCTACATCCGAGCCGCCAGCAGCTTCTCTGAGTTGCATCGCCTCAAGCGCTTTACTCGCCTCCGCACTAGGACGAAGGACGGAAACTGGGGCTATAACGCGGAATATTGCGGCACGATGTCCCGGGCTCGTTCGTAGACTATCGGTGTCTACTTGCACAAACTCGAGCGTGTAGTACGAAAGCGGTAGTTTTGAGCCACCTTCAGAAATCGTCTGGTGATTAATGAGTGCGTCGTTCACTCGGGCGACAATTTCATCCCAATCTGGCTCTGCATCTTCCTGTGCGAGGACTGAAAGCGCTACGAATGACGGACCATACTCAGCTTCCGGAGTTAAGATTCGTTGGAAGAAATTATCCATTTCTGCTAGCAATCCTCGAGAGACTTCGATGTGGAAAGGTGAAGACTCAGAATCGTCTTGGCGCGCGAAATTCATTTCAAATTCCGCAAAATGGACATTTTTAAACCTGGAAAACAGGGCGTTCGCGGCGAACAAGTCGCCGTTATTGCCCTCGTCACGCTCTTCGCGACGATGAATTTCATCTCTTGGTGTTTGCTGAGCGCTGTGATGCACCGTGATGGCGATGTATGCCATGAACGCACCAATCATGGAAGGGACAAACGCACTACTGGCATCCTGGATACCGAACACGACTCCCGTATGAGCGCAGGCGGTCATACCCGAGCATTGCAAAGAACAAGGAATAGTAACAACGTACGCAACGGCGAGCGATAATTCGGCGTACAAGAGAATCAATCGCCAAAATCCGGCAGGCACCACTGGATACGTCATCAGTCCGTATGCGATGATTGACGTGGGAAAGACGAGAGCAGCGATGGAGAAATCGATGGCAAAAGCCAGTATCATGAAAAAATAGCACATTGAATACCGGGGTGCTGTCAACCACGGCCATGCTTTCAAAAAGGCGCCAAATAATAAGCCAATTGTGGAGCTGCGATCACCAAGCCAGGTATGAAGTAAGGCTGTCAAATCCTTCTTCGGGTCATCCACACTCGTGCGCATCTTCAGCTCGTGATCACGGAGTTGCGCTGCTCGCAAGTCCTGCCTTTCGGCGTTGTCTTCGTCTTCTCTGATCCATTCTTCATTGTTCTCATCGTCATCGCTGTCTCTGACGCCACGCCGACGGCGGATTGTATCACTTGGTGGCTTGCGGTCGCCCGTCGGTTTGCGACGAGTGCCTCGACTTTCCACAGCGAGAATCTCTCGAGACAGACTTGTGATTTCGTTCCTGATGTCCTCTACTCTTTGACGACGATTTTCTTTCTCGCTCACCTTGGTCAAACAAGTTGCCAAACTTTCATGAATCCATCCCCGCTTCAACGCATCGTCGACAATGCGCTCCGCTTCAATGGACTGGCGACGCATAATCATCGCGGCTTTGTATGTGGGCTGAGTGATGATGCTTCTCAACAAGTGAACGATGGCAAAAATGACCAAATCCGGTGAAAGTTGACCAGACTGCCATCCGAGCACCGTGGGAAGCTTGTAAAATCCAAAGCCTTGAAGTAGCGAACATTCAGACTCAACAGATACGTACCAGTCACCTAGTAAGCCTTCAAGCGGAGCTTGGTAAAGGAGAATCGCGCCGATGACGGATACGTTGTACAGTTGCAAAATTCTCAAGCCCATCAGACTGTCCATACTCAAAGAATCGCGCGTACGGAGAAAATAGAATGGCAAAATCAAATAGCCAACGTGCATGAGATCTCGCGAAAAAGTGCCAAAGAAAATCACCATGACCAATGCCCAGTCAACTGCGTATCGCAAGTAAAAGTATCGCATCCATTCAAGGATGGTCCAATTTGTACTTGCTTCCCAGGTAAGCGGTGCGAATAAGATGTCAAAGTACGACGTCTCCTGCGTTTCCGGCGGGAGCAAAGCAACTTGTGTCGGTGTTTGCCTCGGTACCATCGTGGCGATCAACTCTGAAATCATAGCTTCATCTAACTCCGCGCCTTCTGCTTGCGTCGCCTCTATCGTCATTCGCGCGCGCTCTTCCAGAGCTGCTAAAATGGCATCCATCCTCAGTTGGCAAGCGGCGATAAAGAAAGCGCTAAAATAGCCAAACAGCATCATTTTGCTGCATGGGTAAACGGCAAGCCACTGTCTAGTCTCTCGTGAAAGCCGCATTTGTTCGCTCGCAGTGGAGAGGAGTGCCCGTGCAAACGACGGCGATGGTGGAGGAGACGGCGGAACGTCATCCACGCGGTTTTGCACGATATCAATCGAGACAACGTACTGCCATAGGACTATCAAGGCGCAGATCGCCGTAGTAAAGCGCCATAAGAGCAAGCGGTCACGCGGCGTGGACCCAAGCTTACTGTTAATCAACTTGAAAGTTACCCCTAAGTAGACGAGAGACAGCATGTTTGTAGACGCGATTCCGACAATCGCAAAGACTACGTACAACAAACCTGGCATGAGATTCGCCATCATGCCTTCAATCATTTCAGGAACGATGGAAAGGAGCATAATCATCTGTCCCAGATTCGTTTGTGCATTTTCTCTCACTCGCTTAGTGAATTCGCGACGTGCCTCATCGCTCGCCGCACTTTCGCCTTCATCCGCGATGTCGGACGTGCTCTCCGAGATTTCAGACATTGCTTTGTCATCTAAGTCGTCCATTTCCTTGCTTGCATCGGTGTTTTCCGTTTTTCGTTGAACAAGCATCGCTCGTGCGTCGCGTTGCGGCCAGAAGAGGTGACAAGGTTCAGGAGAACATCCAGATTTCAACGCCGGTGGTAGTTTCCTCAACCAGAAGCGTGTCGCCTTGGTCAACTCAACGGAAAGTATCACCAGCACCGGATAGCGAAGCATGGATTCATTCTCTGGTATGAAATCACTCGGCGATTCTGGCCACTTATGCGCACCCAAGAGAGTCAAAATACCCCAATGTTGTCCCGCTTGAGTGTATTGAATCTTATAGGCGTAATCGATGATGGCAGAAATGAGTGCAACTGTACCAACCAGTTCGGTGGGACCATCGCTCGTTTTCATCGCCAACGTCGCTGCGATGAGTGCTGCGAGCATCAATAATCCGAGCAAATCTCGGCGCTCGAGACTAAACAAGATTGCACAGAGGGTAACGATTTTATTTGTGTGCAAAATGATGGCTCGCTTCACAAGTGGCAGAAAGCCAAGCTCGGTTGCGGCCAACGGCAGACTTCGTCTCGCATCCACTGCATTGCTCATCGTGAGCAATCCAATCTCGTGGAAATATGTTACGACGAGGAGAGTGCTCGGTCCGATCAATTCAGCCATGAGCTTGCCTGGCTCGACATTTTGCGCCAACCCTACCGCGTTTGAGAGGAACGCCTTGAACTCGGTGGAGAATCCAAAAATTTCGTCGAGCGGGAAAGCGCCAAAGGCGTAACGACTCGCGAGATTGAATAAACAGAACAACAGAACAGCGCGCCATCGACCGGACTCGGTTTCTTCTGAGTGCCGTTTAGCGATGCAATTCAATCCAAGGAGTACGAGAAGTGTCAAGTTTATCAGCGAACACTGCGACGTTTCGAGCGTCACCAGACCAACCAAGAGCACTAAATAAGCGCCAAAGCGCGTCATCAACTTCATGAGCACCAACGAGCACTCGTACACTACGGCTTTACCCAAAGACACCAATGAGTTCAAGGTTCCCTGGCCAGGCGCACTATCTTCCTCAGTTTCCGGCGTCAGCGCGTTAAGGACCTTCTGCAGGTACAGCACGATGCAAATTACCACCAAAACGCAGGCGAAAGGTCCAGTCGTGTGAATCATGTTTGATTGCTCAAGGCCTAAAACACGCAATGTCGTCGCCCACTTCGTGTGGTACACATTGAATATATTAACGTGTTCATTCATCGCCCACAGATACAACGCCGCAACAAAGCCAGCGAGTGTTTGTGCCGTCAGATGCAATACCGTCCGGTCTCCCGGTTTGAGGATATTGAACAAGAATGCCAATAGCAATGCGGCGTGGAGTAAATCGGCTCGCGATAGAGCCACAATCCACAGTGCGAAGGGCACCAAGAGGTGTGAGATCAACTGAACTAAAGGCAAATCCCACATCAAGCGACTGTCGTCGACGGCCGGGTTATGCTCAATCTCAAGGTCATCTAATGGTACAAAATCCACAATGACACCATCCTGCACTCTTTGTTCCAGAACGTCATCCGTCGGGGTACTCTTGGCGTTCTTTGTGAGCCAACCGACAAAGGTGAGCGTGGCTACTAAACTGCCCATATAACACGCGTTAATGCCCGATTGCTCGCCGTTGTGCGCTGGCGATGCACCGAATATTTGTAGCAAAACTCTTACTTTGCCGTTCATGGATGACATCATCACTGGTGGAATGCAAAGCAGGGCGTACTCTCCAACGCTCCAAAGCGCGACGTAGGCGAAAATCACCGGACCGTGCACGTTCGCAAACGTCGTGTGACGCGTTGGGTTCACGACGAGAATCAATCCTAGCAAAAGCATGGGGTACGCAATTACGTTAACGACGAGTAATGACGTCGCGAGTAACGTAAAGCCAGCCAAGACGCCGCCAAATCGAGCCAGCAAGCGGGCGACTGTTCCCGCGTCATCGTAGGTGTCCACGACGTCTGCATCTGAAGCTGACTCCCCCTCCATCAAAGGCGCTCTAATACCTTCACCGTCTGCGGTATCGTAATCGCTGTCGTGTGACTCCACCGCACACAGCGCCATGAATAGCCCGCCGATAGCGATGATTTGCGTCAAACGCAACAATCGCGCCACCGGCCCTTCCGTCCTATCCATCGAATACAACCCAAGCAACTGCGCCGAAGACTCTCGCGCCGCGTCTTGCAACTCCGGTAACTGATACATGTAAATTGCCATGAAATGAATCGCGGTGTAGCACAAGCACGCCACCGTGGCCCTTCGCGGAAGATTTAATAAACTCTCGCGCGCACCTTGAAATTTGCCACCGACGCCGCGCCGCATCTCAGTTGCGAAATACGACACCACGAATAATAAATACATCATCGACGACAGTGAAGGCACTGTCACCGCCGCTAACGCCGCCGTACACACCGTCACGCGCATCACCGTCTCCTTATCGCTCACTGTCGTCGCAAACGCCCCTTCCGCGTCGCCGCCGTCGAGCGCGCTCGCGCGCTCGCTCGCCCCATCCACGTACAGCTTACTTCCTCCCGCGAGCGCGATCCCGAAATAAGGCACAAAGAACAGCACGTAGTCTATGATGCCATCCAATCTTCCGAACCCTAAATACCGCAGCGCGTCCGCTTGCCATGGATTCCTCGGCCACGCCGCTCCGAAACCGACGTAACACGCCTGCGTCGCGCAATTCCCCAACAGCACGAACGCACACAGCCCCATCACCCCCCACCACACGTCTCTCTGCACCCGCGTCAGCGCGTGCGTATTCTTTCGTCCCTCGTGCACGCGTTCGATCGCGAACGCCGTCAAGAATCCAAAACTCTGTAATCGACATGGTGTTCACGATGATGGATTCGTCAGTCCGTCGTTTCGTCCGGTTTTCTCTCTCGCGCGCGCGTCGATTCGCGTCGGCGCGTCCACGCGCGCACCATGATCGACGGTCGCTGTTCCGCGGCGTGTATGCTCACGGCGACGACGAGCATGACGCTCGACATCGCCGCCATCGGGTCGACGCCCATGGCGCGTTGTGACGCGCTCGGCGCACACGCGCGCGCGCTCGACGGACACGCGCCGTTCGCGCGCGGCGAAGCGGTCGACGCGAGGCGCGCGCCGATGCGCGCGTCGGCGTCGGCGGCGACGGCGGCGACGGCGCCGCGCGCGACCGCGAGGCGCGCGCGAATCGCGAACGCAAAGGCGCGCGGGACGACGACGACGACGCGCGCGTGCGTGAACTCGCCCGAGGGCGTGTTGGCGGCGCTGGTGTGCGTGGGGACGTGCGCGGGAGTGTTGGAGAAGCGCACGCGCGTCGGGGCGCGCGTGTCGGGGCCGGTGCTGGCGATGGCGAGCGCGAGCGCGCTGGCGAGCGCGAACGCGCTGCCGGGCGCGAGCGCGGCGTACGAGGCGGTGTGGACGACCGTCATGCCGAGTGGGGTGGTCTTAGCGTTGTTAGCGAGTGGGAAGGCGCTCGTGGGGAAGGGATGGACGGGGGCGGGTGAGGACGTGGCGAAGGCGTTCGTCGTCGGCGCGTGCGGCACCGTCGTCGGCACCGCGGCGGCGTTCGCGGCGTGCGGACGCGCACTCGGTACGCACGGAGCGAAGATCGCGGGGTGTTTGTGCGCGAGCTACATCGGTGGCAGCTTGAATTTTGCGGCGACGGCGCAGGCGTTGGACGTGGTGAACGCGGGAGGGAAGGCACTGTTGACTGGCGCGATGGCGGCGGACAATCTCGCGATGTGCGCGTATCTTGCGGCGCTCTTCGCAATTAAGACTTCGGGGCCGAGTGAGGAAGAAAGATCGAGGGAGGTTGAGAGCGGCGAACGAGTTTTGAGTGGTGTCACGGCGGCGTCCGCATGCGCATCGCTCGCGATGGCGTTGATTGTTTTGGAATTGTCGCGTCTCGTCGCCGCCGGATTCGGCGCGCCCAGTTTATCGCTGGGCGTCGCGTGCGTTTTGGCGCCCATCGTCTCGATTTCGGCGAGCACGATCGCTCGGACGTCAAAATCTGAATCAAGGAATTTATCCAGTATTTTGGCGTTTTCTGGATCGCAACCGATGAGCGAGGCGCTCATGCTCTTGTTTTTCGCTACGCTCGGCGCCATGGTGGATTTGCGCACAATTTTTGCGACGCTCTCGGGCGGCGCTATGTTGCCATTCATCGCGATTCTTCTCACAACACAACTTGTGTTCACTCTGCTTGTCGGTCACAAGTTATTGAAGATCCCATTGTGGGCCGTGCTCGTCGCGGCGAACGCGAATGTGGGCGGACCAGCGACCGCCGCAGCGATGGCCGCAGCGCGCGGATGGCGTCAAGCCTTTGCACCGGCGGTGGCCACGGGGATATTCGGTTATTCGATCGCGACTTTGATCGGCGTCGCGATAGGAAATTTTTTAGCGTAGTAGTGGGGCGTGTAATAGTTAGCATTAGTGTTCGTTCGTATTCAAACGGGATCTACTATACAGAGGATTAATTTACGCCGTCAGCGCGGCGCGCTCCGCCTCGACTGCGGCATTACTCTCTTGCTGTTGAAGCTGCGCGAGTTGGTTGGCGCCAACCTTGAATGCGCCCGGATTGATCGCCACTGTCTTCGTGGTGTTGTTGGTCTTGTAAATACCGACCAATCTATCCGCGAGCTCGAACATGTTATTGCGCAGAGAAATGATCACAAACTGAGCGTTTTTCGTTCGCTCCTTGATGTAATGTCCGACGATGGAAACGTTCTTGAAATCCAACGCAGCGTCAATTTCGTCCATGACATACAGCGGTGTGGGCTTGTAGTGATGCAAAGCAAACACCAATGCGAGCGATGAGAGCGTCTTCTCACCACCGGATAAATTGGCGATGTTCTTCCAGCTCTTCTTCGGCGGGCGCACGCTGAAAACAATGCCCTCGGAGAAGGGATCGAGCGAATCTACCAGCTCAAGTTCGGCATCACCACCGAGAGTGATCATTTGATACATCTCTTTGAGTTTGAGCGAGATAATATTGAAACCATCCATGAACTCGTTGAGTCGTTTTTGTCGTAGCTTGTCGTACGCTTCACGAGTGTTATCACGCTCCTCCGTCGCCGCGCTCAACTCAGCGGCGCGCTCTTCGTACTCCTCCGCTTTCTTCGCGTACGCTTCGATAGATGACATGTCAGGCTTTGCAGCCGCGAGTTCTTCTTCTAAAATCACCGCCTTTTCTTGCATCTCGTCCGTCGTATGTTGCTCGAGCTCTTCGTCGTTCAAGAGTTCAGGCACTTCACCCTCCGCGTAAAGCGACGTGCGCTCCTTCGTCACCTTGTTGATTTCTTTATTCCAGTGCTTTTCCTTGTCTTTATTCTCCTTCTGGACGACGCTGAGGTCGTCTAATTTCGCTTGAATATCAACTTCAACGCCTCGGATGGTGCCGACAATTTTCATTATTTCATCGAACGCTTTCTGTGCCTCGGAGAACTCGCCACTCTTCACTTCAAGGAGCTGCTTAAGTTCGCCTTGCGATTCGAGTACGGCGGCGGCGCCGTCTTCAAGTGCCTTGAATTCAGCCTCGTGATTCTGCATATTAGCCTTAATTTGCTCAACTTCGGCTTGATTGGCTTCGATTCCCTTGGAGAGACGAGCGGTCGTCCCTTCGTGAGACTTGGCCTTGGCGCGCTTCTCGGTGACGGCGTCAGACGCTGCAGCGATGCCGGCGGTGAGATCCTTGACTAACGCTCGCTGCCTTTTCAAGCCATCACCGCCAACGTTATCCATCTTTTGTTGCAACTTGGCTTCCTTCTGTTTAAGAGCGGCTGCACCCGCCGTGACTTCATCCAACACAACCTTGGCCTTTTCAACTTCTTTGTCGAGTCTCTTGAGCTCGTCCGCGTCGTTCTTACTCGCGTCATGCGCCGCTTCGAGTTCAACCAAACGAGTGGACAAATCAGCAGCCTTGGCTTCGGCTGCGTCAAATTCAGCCTTCAACTTGGGAATCATGCGTTCGATTTTGTTGACGATCGCCTCTGCATCGCGAGCCTCCTGGAGAGATTTGAGCGCCACCTGACGCGAGCGTTCGTAGAGTTTTCCAGCTTGTTCAAGCTCCACCTCTGCCATTTTAATCTCTTTCGCCACTTCGGCGGCATCGGTAATCACTGGTGCTTGATTTCCAACGCGCATTCTACCGGTACGCGGCTTGGAACCGCCACCACTCAACGTACCGCTGGTCTCAAACAGTTGACCCTGAATGGTAACCACTCGACGGCGCTTCTCGCCGTGAGCCAGGCGCGAAGCTTGTTCGAGATCTTGAGCCACTAAAGTATCACGAACTCCGAAGTAGAAAGCGACCGCAAAGCGTTCTTCCGCGGGTTTGATCAAATCGATCAGGCGCGGCGCGTTGTCCGGGTTGGAAACCTTTTCGTTCATCTTAGAAAGAAGATGCTTCTGTCTGTCGAGGGCAAGAAAGTTGCCCCGACCGAGGTTGTGCTTCCGAAGGTACGACACACAAAGCTGCGCATCGGACGTGGTTTCAACCAAGATGTGATCAAGAGGTCCACATGCAGTCGACACCGCGACATCATATTCTTTGTCAATAGCCCCAAGATCACCGAGACGACCGAGAACACCCTTGAGCGCGCCAGCGGCTTGAGCGTCAAGCAACGCTTGCACCATCGCATTCTGACTCTTCTCCGTCTCGGCCGTCGAACGACGTTGTTCGAGCTTACCACGAATCTCACGAGTCTCAGCTTGCGCAGCGGCTTCTTTTTCTTTCGCATCGGCTTCCATTACTCGAGCCTTATCGGCGCGCGCGCGCTCTGTCTCCAACGTCGCTTCCTCTTCGCCGATGGTTTTCTTCAACTCGATAGCCTTCACGCGTGCCTCCTTTTGACCCTCACGTGCCGCGTTCAAAGACTTTTCTGCATCAGCGTGTTTTTCAAGGAGAAGGGCTCGCTCAGACGTAGCGACGTTGAACGCCCCCTGAGCCGCGGCGAGCTTACCTTCCCACGGCGCCAAATCCTTTTGCGCTTGGTCGAGTTCGCGGCCCACCGCTGCGAACTCATCTTGCAAGCTAGCGACGAGAGCATCCAAAGCAGCCTCTTCTTTGTCGATTCTTGCCTCGAGATCTGCCTTTTTTGCTTCCAAAACGGGCACTTCTTTCTCAATCGCCGCGCATTCCGCCGCCATTTTCTGCTGCTTTTCCGTGTCCGTGGCAATTTTCGTGTTGAGTTTCTTCACCGACGCCTTCATGTTTTTCAACTCCTCTCGATACTTGGCATCCTTCAGCTCGAAGTCGGCAAAGTCTTTCACACTCTTGTCGAAATCAGCTTGAATCTTGGACAATTCGTCAGCAATTTCGCCCTTACGGCCCTCTGCAGCCTTCAACGCGTCCTCGTGCTCGGAGTGTTTCGCGCGCTCTTCTTCGAGCTTTTGCGTGAGCGCATCCTTGTTTTCTTGAATCTTGACCAAGTTGGTTTGCGTCTCTTTGATGAATAGTTGGTACATCGTCGATCGCGTAGACAAGAGCTCTTTTTCTTTCTCTAAGAACGCCTCCGCCTCCGCCTTGACGATGGCGAGCGCATCCTTCTCACCCTCGACTAACTTCAATCGGTTTACCATGACATCGCGCTGCTCGTTCAACTCCTCCAACTTCTTGCTCGCCTCTTCGATGGGCTCGACGTATTGCAAAGTACCGATGATGTCTTCCAAGTATTCCAATAAGCCTTCATCGCCCGGCGCCGCCCCTTTCGGCTTCATCATGGAAATTTGTTCAACTTCCCCTTGCAAGATGAGGAAACGGTTGTTGTTTAAATCCACATCCTTCGACTTTAACAACTTTGTCACCTCTGTGAACGAGCTCGTCTTATCGTTCACGAAGTATTTGCTCGAGTTATTCCTGTACGCCTCGCGAGAGATGACGAAATCCGAGTTCGGCACGATATCGTATCCTTCTTCGTCGTCCACGTGATCGATGATTTCGTGAAAGTGCACCTCCACACGCGCGTGCTCCAAATTTCTGAAATCTGTAGAGTTGTGAATCAACTCGCTCACCTTATTCAATCGCAACTGTTTCGCTCGTTTACCGAACACAAACATCATCGCGTCGATCACGTTCGACTTCCCGCTCCCATTCGGGCCGACGACGGATGAAAAACTCTGCTCGAGCGAGTCGCGCGCGGCGCGTCAGTCCCCCGTCGTCGCGACGCGCGAACCAGTCAAATCGAACTCGAGCGCGTCGACATCCGCGCCCTCGCGCGCGTCCGAGCGCGCACCTTATGAAACGGTCCCACGTGTTGCGCCCCCGCGTAGGATTTAAAATTCTCCAGCACCATCTTCTTGATCGCCAATCGCGGTTTCCGCGCTCGTCGCTTCGCGTCCTCGTCGTCCTCGCGATGTCGTTCCCGTTCGTCCGTCTCCGTCGCCGTCGCGTCCTCGCGCGCGCGCGCGTCGCTCGCGGGCGCGTCATCGTCGCATTCGCGCGCGCCGTCTTCCGCCGTCATCGCGCCCGCGCGTCGTCGTCGTCGTCGTCGTCGTCGTCGTCGTCGCGGTGTGTCATCCGTCGCCCGACCAACGACCGTTCCGTTCCCCTCTGTCGATGGCGCACGTGTCGCGCAGAATACGGGGTTTCGTACTTTTTTTTTTGAAAATTCAAACGCCGTCGACAGGTGCGTCGATCGCGCGGCGCGCGCACTTGGACGCGCGCGCGCGCGGACGAGGCGACGGACGAGCGACGCGCGGTGCGGTGCGCGAGACGGACGCGCGCGCGAGCGAACGAACGCGGCGGGAACCGCGCTCGAAGACGCGGGAAGACGCGCCAGCGGTCGAGGCGTCGACAGCGCGCGACGATGGCGAACGAGGACGGCGATGTCGCCGCGGGGAGCCGGCCGAAGCGCAAGGCGAGCGCATCGTTGCGAGCGCGGACGTCGCGAGGGAAACAAGCGCCGTCGAGCGCGCACTACGTGGGATACGTGCAAGACGACGAGACGCCAGAGATGATTATGAAAAAGTTTGAAGAGATGGAACGGATTCGACAAGCCACCAAGGCGCAAGTCGGTGAGGATGGTGATAAGGAGAACAAGGAAGGCGCGACAAACGGTGCGGGTGGAGACGCGGTCGGGACCAACGGCGACGAGCACGAAGGGTTGGACGAGGAACAGTTGAAGGAGTTGTTCAAAAATACGTCTACGTTTACGGTGAAGGAGGCCGTGATGGATTCTAACGCGCTTTTCGGTGATATGAGGATCGCGAACGAAGATGGGATGTATTTCTCGGACGATGAAGAGTTGCAAGATGAATTCTGGGAGGCGCTGACCGGTAAGAAGCGTAGAGGTAAGAAATCCAAGGGGCCGAGAGTGCCGAGAGCGCCGAGAGCGCCGCGCGAACCAAAGGCGGCGCAGTCACACATGATCACCGCGTACAATAGCGACCAAGGCTTGTTCTTGCGCAAGAAGAAGTTTGTTGATCCTTTCGAGCCTGTCATCATCAAGGTCCCGGCGCACCCGATTCCAGTGAGCTATGGACGAGTAATTCAGCCGTACGAACCAAAATCGGTGCGAGAGGCGAAACTGAAACAAGTTCCCGATTGCGTGCACATGCAAACGAACATCAAGAAGATGGAATATGAATCGCTCGGTAAGGACTATTTAGGTGTGCTCATGAACCCGCCGTGGGATATTGAAGATTCCCCAGATCGCGGCGACGTGACGTTGGAGGACATCGAAGCCATTCCGCTTGAAAAACTCACGCCACTCGGTTTCATCTTTATTTGGGTTGAGAAGGAAAATTTGTCCAAGGTTTGCGACATCATGGACCGAAAGAACTTTGTCTACGTAGAGAACTTGACGTGGGTACAACTCAAGCCGAACAACACGATCGTTGAGTCCTCTGCGCGCTATCTTGGTCGCTCGCACAGAACAATGCTCATCTTCAGACGAGACGTTCGCGACAAGCGCTTCATTGAAGGGAAGAAGATTGAGTTGCGACACCAACGTAACTCGGATGTGACTCTCGATATTGTGCAGACCACGAAAACTGGTCGACGTGTTGTCCCTGAGCACGTGTACAAGTCCATCGAAACTCTTTTACCGACGGCGTACGAACCTGGAACGCCTGGTAAGCTCCTCGAATTGTGGGCCGAACCGGGCGCGCGACGCGCGGGTTGGACTTCCGTGGCGGATACTCCTTAGTCTCTAGATCTTTGTTGTTATTCAATCCCTTTGGATACGTCTAATTTTTCTTCCGCTACTGCTAATCGTCGGTTTGGACAGAACTAATTCCTCTTGAGCTCTGGAGTGATTTGCGTCGCCCCGCTGCCGTCTCTTCCGCCTATTTGTGGTGATGTTGCGTGGCTTTGACTCTTCTTTCGCCATCGCACGCTTTGTCTGTGCCTTCAGGGACGCACGATACATCAAACTTTCCTCTGTTTGCACAATAGTTCGCTTCGACGGCCCTCTGCAAATACTTCGCGAGTCGCGCAAAAACGTCTCCAACTGCTGCTTGCCGGCGCCGAGTCGCTTTGCCTCGCGCACTTTTTCATCCTCATCCACCGATTTTCTAGACAACCCTTTGGCCCAAGATGGAAGTTTTGGATTGAACCACATATTTTTACACTCTCGAATCACGCTCAACGATCGCGGAACCTCGTTTGCGTTGCGATTGACGCGAATAATATCGCGCATTCGAGTCTTCAAATCCGTTCCAATAAAATGGTGCTCGCTCGCGTACATATACGCGACTGCAGTGTCCTCCAATCCTTCGGCGAATTGCTTCCAGCCTTTCAACGTCGTTCTAAAATTCTCACCCACATTTAAGCACCAAATACGTTTCCGTCGCAACACGTCGAGGAGCAGCATCAACTGCTCGTCGTACACCCCGTCTTCGAAGTTTTGCAAGTACAGCGCTTCGATTTTCGTGTTTTCCTTCAGCGCCTCGAGCACCGCATCGATCACTACCGGCTTAGCCGTGCTAGGGACGTATCGCTTCAACCTCAAGACCTTACCTCCGGCGTCACACGCGAGTGTGTTGTCGCGTAGGCGCGCGATGAAGTCGACGAAGGCGGGCGACTCGAGAACGTTCGAGCCAGATTCTCGCCGCTTCGCGCGCATCGCTGGGCGATGTCGGCGAACCGCGTGACGCTGTGTCTGTTTAGCTCACCCGCGGTCGTCGGATCGCGAGCGATGCCGTCGAAGAATGAGGCAGAGGCGGTGATACTCGCGGCGAAGAATCCAAGCCGTCTGGGCGACACGCGCCTCCAATGGATGGTGTAGTTTTCTTTTAATTACATCTCGTCTAGCGCTCGCACGCGAATTGTGGAGAAAATTTTCTATCTGTGCACCCAGTCACGTGCGCCTTATCATCCCAACGTCCGGCGAACGGGACGATAGTGTCGTAAAACAGACACGTCTCGCGCATGTCCTCCTCGTCCGAGTCGTTGGAGATCCAAGCCCAAGCTCTGAACGCGTGGCTAGGTTCGAGGGCGTATTTTCTACAATCTACCGGCGACTTGGCGGTACCAGTACCGAGCGGGGTCGCAAAATCTGCCTGGTCCAGTCCGATTAAGCCGTGCACGATGTTGGGGTTGGATGAGCTCTCGTCAGGGACGAGCACCTCGTCGGATTCCTGATGCGCCACGGGTTCTGGGTTGGTCGGTACTGGCGACGGCACATCCGAGGGCTGATTAACAGGTTCTTGTACCGGCTCAGCCACCTTGGCCGGTGTCGTTGAGACCTCTGGTTCTGGGGCGGGGATTGCGCTCGTCGCGTTTTCGTCCGCGCACGCATGCAACGGCGAGACATCGGAAGCGGTGCACCCAGTGATGAGCGTCGGCTCCTCGTAGCCAGCAAATGGCACGATTTCTTTGTAGAACAAGCATGTCGATCGCAATGAGAGATCATTCGCTTCCGAGTTAGCGTAAGCGAAAGCCACATAATTGTGCTCAGCGGCGAAATCTCTGCATTCGCCCGGACCGCTCGTCGATTGCCCTCTACCGAGCGGCGTTTCGTAAGCAACATTCAAACCAAGCATACCGCGAACGATGTTCGGGCGAGTCTTCCGCACTTGCGGTGCGGGCTCAACTACAGCTTCCACCTCCTCCGTCTTCGGCACCCCCGGCTCGGACACTGCGGTAGCTACCTCGTGCTTGGCCGCGGGCTCACCCGTCGCCGCCATCGCCGTGCTCTCAAGCTTGCATCCGTTCGCTGGAGATACATCGAAGCTCGTGCAGCCCATGATGTGCGCGTGATCTCCCGGGTACCCCTCAAAGGGCACTACTTCGCGATACATCAGACACGAGTTTCGCAACCGCTCGATGTCCGAGTACGAATTCACCCACGCCCACGCCACGTAGTGTTCCTTTGCGTTGTCCGCGTACTCTCGGCACGCTCCGGGGGAATCAGCGTTACCGACCCCAGCCGGCGTTTCAAACGCGCTCATTTTCGGGTCAATGAAACCATTCACTATATTCGGATGATTACCGCGCACTTTCGCGTACGCCGCGGCTTCTTCCGCCGTCAGCGGCGGTTTGATTTGCTTCAACATCTTCACTTTGGTGTTGGATTCCGGGGCGACGACGTCGATCTTGCCCGACGTTGCCGGAGCGTGACGGTGTTGTGGCACCGACACCACAGTACTCGTCGCGCTCTGTTCCGCGCACACGCACTTCGGCCCGTCGTCGCATCCCAAGTCCACGACCGCGCCATCGCCATCGCCGCGACCGAGGGCGAGACCCACGCCGACGCCGACGACTAACGCGGTCACGCCGACGACCACGGGGCGCTTGTACCACGGCACCGCAGTTGATTTGTGGGGGCGAGACAGTATGAACGCTTTCTCTTCGTCCGACATCTCGCGGACGTGAACGCGACGCGCGCGAGTGTGCAGCCAGGCAGATCCAAATTTTTAGTGTTGAGGCGATTCGAAGGAAGGACGGAAGCGAGGAGGGAAGGACGCTACTGGGATATATTATTGAGTGCGGCTACGACGCGAAGAATAACGTTAATCAAATCCACGGGAACAAAAAGTACTCGGAATAGAACAACGCCCAGATATCGCGGTAGTACTGTAGAATGGCATCGCGCGAAAACTTGGCGTTTTCGAGCGCCTTGGTCTTGACGATGAGGAAGGAGGCGAAGAGGGCGTGGCCGCCGATCATCAAAGGTTGGATGAACCACGTAGGATTCTTCACCGAAAGCGCGATAGCGAAGATGTAGTTTGCGAGCAACAACCCTGATCCAATGTAAGACACCTTCTTCACCCCGAGACGCGTGGAAAACGTTTCAATCTTGTACTTTAAGTCACCCTCGATGTCCGGCAAGTCCTTGGTGATGGCGATGACGGTGGCGAAAGTCGTGACGAAGATGGTGATGAACGTAATCGCAGGACTCCACACAAAGGGTAAACCAATCGCAGCTCGAGTGGCGTGGTACACGCCAAAGTTGAGCAAAAACCCACGCACGCAGGCGATGATGAGGAAAGCGGGAAGCGCGTACTGCTTCAAGCGCAACGGCGGCACGGAGTAAATCGTGCCGAGGAACAAGCCAAAGCAGTACAATTTGGTGATCAAAGCTCCAAAGTTCGTGGCGACGATCGCCGCTCCGCCGAGCGCGGTGACGGCGCAGAACGCCCACGCGGCGAACACGGAGAGTTCACCAGAAGCCACGGGCAAAAACGGCTTGTTCACCTTGTCGATGTCGACGTCATAAATTTGATTGATTCCGACGATGTATCCATTCCCCATCAGCAGCGCCAACAGCCCTAACAACGCGCGAGGAACCAAATGCATGGAAATCATTTCCGGGTTCCCCATCAAAATCTTCGACACGATCGCCGTCGTACCGAGCAAAGTCCCTCGAATCGTGTGCGGACGCACGAATTTCCATATCGCCGCGCCGAGCGCGTTCAGTTTTCCAGTCTCCCCATCCACGGTCGTCGACCGCGCGATGACGCGTCGTCGACGCATCGTCGCCGTCGCCGTCGTCGTCGCCGCCGCGTCGACCCCTCGCGCATCGATCGCGCATTCGAACCCACGCGCCGTGGACGACGCGCGCACCGTCACCGTCGCGCGTCGCGTCGCCCCGACGTCCACGCGTCGACGCGTCGCCGTCCGCCGCGCGCTCGACCTCGCGGCGTCGCGCGTCGTCGTCGTCGTCGTGGTCGTCGTCGTGGCCGTCGTCGCGCGCATCGTCGCTCGAATCGTCGCGCGCGGCGCGGTGTGCGACGCCCGTCGCGGGCGACACGTCACCCGCCCGACCGCGGCGTTATCTAAACCCTAGTGAGTCCGCGAAATCTGAGGATAGCGCGGGCGTCCGACGGTGCGACGCCGCACATCGCGCCCCGGACCGTCGAAGCGCGCGAACGACATGAGTGTCATCGCGCACGCGCACGCGAGAGCGCGCGTCGATCGCACGCCCGCGGCGAGCGCGTCGCGGAACGCACGACCACGCGGGAAGACGATAAAGATGCGAGGGACGGACGAGAAGCGCGACGGCGCGGGCGGCGGTGGGTTGTTCTCGAGGGTGGAAAAGCTCGCGGAGAAGGTGGGAGTGTCGCTTGGACCGATCGGGATGACGTTGCAGGAGGGAGAGGTGAAGAAGAAGACGACGACGGAAGGCTCGAAGGAGGAGTCGTACGAACGACCGCCGAGCATCGCGAGCATGAACTCGGCGCAGTGGAGAGAAAAGTACGTCAAGACGGACGGCACGGTGGATTTATGGCTCGAAGACGATTTCAATATCGCCAGTCGCAAGGCGGGAGCGTGCGATGCGGACTCCTTGGTGAATATTGAAAACTACGCGTGGTCGGGGATGAAGACGACGGACGTCAACGCGCCCATTCGCAGCGTCAAAGTCACGGATCACGAGACTGGAGAAATGCTGGAGTTAGATGTGCCCGAAGGGCGGTACATTTTGTTCGAAGCTGAGCAGCAAGGATGGGTACTTCCGAACGCGTGTCGCATGGGCGGGTGCACAAAGTGCGCGGTGAAAATTAGCAAAGGCTCGTTGGAGCAACCCGAATCTTTGGGCCTATCCAAAGAACTCAAGGACCAAGGCTACGCGTTGCTGTGTGTCGCTACCGCGACGGAAGACGTCGAGTGCGTGACTCAGGACGAAGAGGAGGTGTACATGAAGCAGTTTGGCAAATCTTTCGCCGAGATGGCGTTGGATAAAAACGCGAGCTCCGTGCTTCGCGACGATTTTGCGCTCGAAATCGCAGACATGGACGAATAATTTTTGCATTAGCGGCTACAATTTTTTACACACATTCAATCTATATGTTTTGTTTCTAATTTTTCTCTTCGTCTCCTTCCCCAAAGTCGTCTTCAAGCTTCTTCCTTGGGCTCGTTTTCTCTGTCTCGCCTCTCTGCGCCAAGAACCGCGCGCGCGGCGACACCGCGGTGGGATCGCTCGGTGAAGGTTCTCTCTTCCCAGTAGGCGATCGAATCGGTGAAGCTTTCTTCGTTTTACTGATGAGCTCGGCGTGCATGGCATCGACGGTATCGAATACGCGCACTGGCTTAGGCTTTGGACTGAGCTTTTTCTTCAGCACCTTTTGCTCCTCGCGCGCCTTTTCAAGACGAAGTTTCAAAGCATCTGCGGCTTCTTCTGCCTTGATCGAATCGCGCACGTTATCGAAAATGGTCAAGAAATCGCTCACAACTCGAAGGATGTGAGTGGGATTATCTGGCTTGTACGGCTCGCCGTAAAATTCAGTCACCCGCTTCGCCGACTCGACTGCGCCGAGCGACAGTTCAGAAGCTTCCTTGAGTTTCTCATCCATGGTCTCCGCGAACGGTGCCATCTTCGCATGAAACGCTTTATGAACCTCTTCGCCGAGAACACCCGCGGCATGTAGTATTTCATCCTTGACTTTTGTCAAACCGTCTTGTAACTTACCCAAATTCGCGGATGTCGTTTCGATTGAAAGCGCCGCCGCCTTCTTGACGACGGCGAGATCGGTGGAAAGATTACCGATTCCAGGCTCTGTCTTTACCAGTTCTTTGTAAACAAAGTGCAACAAAGATGTCTTTCTATCCACAGCTTTGAAATCTTTCAGCCGAAGGAGCATGTCGAGTCTAAAACCAGACGCAGATCCACGGTACGAGCCAGTGTTCAAATGATTGCCGACAACTAAAACACCCCTCAAGACTTTTACGAAAAGAGTGCTTTCTCGCAAGCAATCCGACGCTTCGGAAAGTAATCTGTACTCACTAGTCACCTTCAACAACGCGTCTGACGCGAGCGATTTGTACAGCAGAGAGTTTACCCGACCTTCGAGTCGTGGGATTTGCATGACGTGCATGAAATATTGCTCGACCGTCGCCAACTCTTCCTTTGCGCCCTTGTAATCCATTATGAGTGTGATCTCTTTTGACGTCGGCACGGTCGAAGATATGACTTCAAGTTGCTCAGACTGCAAAACTTCGTCATCCATGGCGAGTAAAGCATCCTTAATCCGATCGAAAGGCATTCTCAAACCAGCGAGCTGAATGCTGATGTTGAGTGAGCGCTTTTGATCAATCAAAGTGACGCTCTTCTGCTTCTTCGCCGCCGCCTTGGCCTTAGCTTTCGCTTCTTCGATAGCAAATAACTGATCGAGGCTTTCAAGATTCAATGACAATTCGTCCTTGTTGGCATTCTCCCACACAGTGCCTCCGATGGCGCCTCCTTGAAGTTTCTCCCAGTGTAACATTTTCACCTTCTTGCGAGCCTTTTGAGCCCACGCGTGCGCGTTTGCGATGGCAGCAATGCCCATCTTTGGCGGTACTGGTGGTGCTGCAGGAACACTGGATTTGAAACCTGGAGGAGGTGGAGGAGGCGGAGGCGCGGGTGCGCTTACACTCGAAGATTTGAACCCAGGAGGAGCCGGTGGCGGCGGAGGCGCAGGAGGCGCGACGCCTGTCGCACGTTTGAAACCAGGAGGCGCTGGCGGAGGTGGAGGTGCCGGTGGAACTGTCGCTTTTGAAACTGACGATTTGAAGCCAGGTGGAGGTGGTGGGGGTGGCGGAGGCGGTGCGACTTTCCCAGAAGCCTTCGGTGGAGGAGGAGGAGGAGGAGGAGGTGGAGGAGGAGGAGGAGGAGGAGCCACCAACGGCGATGTCTTTGATGAAGGAGCAGGAGGAGCAGGAGGAGCAGGAGGAGCGTCTAGCGCTTTAAGAACAACTGCTTTGGCTCCTCTTCCTAAGTGATCAAGATCCAACTTTGCCTTTGTCTCTGACAGCTTTGATGGCGGTGGCGGCGGCGGCGGCGGCGGCGCGTCAGAAGCTTGCTCTTGAAGAGACTCCATTTGCGCGGCAAAACCGCTGACCGGACTAACATCGCCAAGCAATGCTTTTGCAAGCTTACTATCAGCTTTCAAGACAGTCCCTGGATCCACTTCGTCCGCGATTTCTATGTCCTTCATCAATTTGATGAGCTCTTGCGTAAAGTTATTCCGCGACGCAACCTCTTCCAGTCCGCGAATTTGATTCAATTTCTTCGTCTTGACTAATGTGGCAAACTTCAGAAGTGTCTCTATTTCTTCATTAACCGACACGGAACCCTCTGTGCTCTCATCACGCGCATCGGACTTTCCGGTGACTTGCACCAAATTATTCAGCGCTTCGCGCAGCGCACCGTCATTATACAACGCAAGCAGATACGCCTCCTGCTCAGGCGTCAAGTCTACTCTCGGTACCGCCACTGGTGTTGCTATTGGTAAATTGACGGTAACTAGCGGAGAATCGCCGCCAGAAAAACCGTCACCGCCAGAAAAACCGTCACCGCCAGAAAAACCGTCACCGTGCGCGACTTGCACCACCTCTTGAGGCGTGAACGCCGCATGTTCTTGCTCCGATTCCTCATCAAAATAAGCATCATCGTCGTTCTCGCTCAAGTAGTCATCTTGTCCGTACTCATCGTCGACGTAGTCGTCATCATCGCGATATTTGTCTCCGAGGAGCGCCTGATGACTTAATTGAGCCGAGGTGCTTTCGGCGAGCCTCGTCCGAATTTTTTGCAGCGTTGAAGAAGATGCTGGCGAGCGAGCCTTACCCCCAGCTTTAAGAGTGGAGTGTATGAGAGGAATGACATCGTGAATTTGATCGTTCGCCACATGCACTGCAGAAGCGAGTACGGTAGGTACATCCGCTCGCGACGCTGTGCGCCTGTGAACGCGCCCACGTATCGCGCCACGCTCACCCCTGCTCGCCGCTGGTTTCCTTCTAATAATCACTGGCACTTCATCCTGATCCGATTCATCCACTGGCACGTCATCCTGGCCCACGTAAGCTTCACTCTCATCGAGTTCGGACGCAGATTCGTCACTCGGCTGCTCATCGCTCTCGAAGTCTTCCAAGTCCTCGCCCGACTCCGAAATCGCCGCGCCCGCATTGTCTGAGAGATTCTTGACAGCTCGTCTCGTTCCAATCCTTCCACCCTTAGCTCGCTTGCGTAACTTTTTCCTGTGTGAAGGTTCCATTTCGGCTTTTTCTCGTTCGACTGGATCCCACTGAAACATCGGTGGAAAAACAGACGGCTGCCAAAAATCGGTGCTGTGCTCCTGGAGCCAGGGCGGAAGTTTTGTTTCGCTGAGTAAAATCCGCGACTTTGGTTTGCGCTCGATCTTAGACGCCGCAACACTGCGCAAAATATCAGTTGGATTGAAGCGAGACGCTGAGGACGTCGTCTCCCTGACATGATCGAATGTCGATTGTCCTCGCGTTGAACTTGAAAATGAAATCGTTTCGTCCGCGTCCTCGTCTTCACCCGGCATCTGAACCTTAAGTCGCGCCTTCGGATCGACGAACACTATTTGCTTCTCGTATAGGATCAAGTAACGAAATTCTCGCAGCAGAGTTCCAACCAGGCGAACCGCGTACTCGTTGTGTTCCCTCGACGTGTTGTTTCGCGCCGTCCGAAACACTCTCGGCGCAAACATCTCAGACAACGTACATAACGGTTCATCTTCCTCTATGCTCGCCGTGCATCCACGAGTGACGACGAATCCAAACAGCGTCCGGTGTAAGAGCTCCGTTAACTCCGTCAAGACCTCCATTCGAGGCTTTGGCACCCGTTCAAGAAGAACTCTGAGAATGTACAGCCTCGACTCGTAGTGCTCCGTCTTGATCGCCTGCACGAACGCCTCGACGAGCTTCGAGGGCACTAACCCATCTGATAACGCGTCTAAATGTTTGAGCATGATTCGCAACACCAGCGCTGGCTTCGGTCGCCGTCCTCGCGTGTTCCCTACCGCGAGATACGTCTCCCCCTCGCTCACCGCCTTGTCGCTCAACGCGTCCGCCTCGCTCGCGCGCGTGAACAGCTCCGCCCCGAGCTCCATGCCGCGATGCTTCAACGATCCCACGCACGCTTTCACCATTCGCAATCGCTCGCCGTCTCGAACCAACGCCGATTCCCTCGCGTCTAACATCTTTTCCCGAGTCGGTTGGTTTCGGTTTCTCGCGCTCGCCATCGCCGGTGATTCCGAGTCGTCGCGTATCGTCGCGCGATCACGTCCGCGACGACGCGCGTCGTCGTCGTCGTCGTGGTTGTCGCGCCATCGTCGTCGTCGTCGCGCGTCGTCGCGATTCGGTCGCGACGTCCGCGCGCGCGTCTCCCGTCTCCACCTCGCGCGGGCGCGGGTTCGAGTTGTTCGAGTTCCCCTAGCGATTTCGATTTCAGCGATTTCGCCCGCGAACCCGCGAACCCGCGCGCACCCGCGAGGCGGACGCCGCGAGGGTCGTTGGCGCCCCGCCCGACAGGGCGCCGCGCGCGCGACCGAGCGCATCGATGTTCTCGTCGTTCAGCATCACCGGTGCGGCGGCGGAGGTGTACGACGTCGAACTCGCGTACGAAGACGCGCGTCGCGGGCGACGCGACGGCGAAAAGGCGTCGACGACGACGACGACGACCGAGGTGACGTTCGACTCCAAGGAGGATCCCGAGGAGGTGATTGATAAACTCGTGAAACAGCGACGAGATCTGCCGTACGAGACGGGATACGAATGCGTCGTCATCCGAGCGCTTTGCTCGGCGTCGAAAGTCGCGATACAGCTCGGGGTGGAGAAGTATCAACCGAGACCGGTGGCGTTGAAGGTGACTTCGAATGGAAAGATGAACGCGGGACAGTCGCACTCGAGCTTGGCGTCGGTGCTCAAGCACTGTCAGCTCGGCTCGCTGCGGAAGCTGAGCGTGCAAGATGGATTGTTGTCCACGGTTTTGTCTTTACGAGATAAATGGACCTCGGTTCGAGAGTTGGACATTTCGAACAACGCGTTGGAAACGCTGCCGAAAGAGCTGTTCGCGCGTTTCCCGTACCTGGAGGTTCTTCGTTTGGACGGGAATAAACTCGCGACTTTGCCCAACTTGAACGCGTTCACGCTTCTCAAAGAGTTGCATGCGAACGGCAACGCGTTGTCAACGCTGCCAATCGACATGGTGGAAGATTTGGATTTGGAAGTTTTGTCCGTCGAGTTCAACCGCTTGAGCAAGCTGCACGTCAAGTTGAAGGATTTGTCCAAACTGCGCGTGTTGCGGTTACTTGAGAATCCCATAGAGACGCTGCCCCGGTTGAATAAGACCGCCAATCAAGAGTGCTTATCGCTCGCAAACGTGAATGTTTCGAGGAATGGAGCAACAGGCGGTGTCTCCGTACAGGTTCGCGAAACGAGCTCGTCTTACTTTTCCAGCATAGTAGGCGGCAAGACAACGTCCAAGGAAAAAGCGTACAACGCTTTCCTGAGCTTGATCTTTCGTAGCAGTGAATGTCAAAACGCATTACTCGTCGCCGCCGTCGCGGTGATCGCGTCGAAGAGCCGAGAAAACTGCGAAGCCATAGTGCTGACCGAAGGTGCGAGCGTTCGACCGCTTCTTCACTCTGGGGAAAATTTACATGTGAAACTGACCGTACGTCCGTCCGCACCACAGGAGCCGTGAATCATCTCATAAATATCGTCCATTCGTCGAATAAATCGCTGGTGTACGAGGCATCGCGCGCGTTGGCGCATATTTGCGGCGCACCGAACCTGGCGCGCGCGCTCAATGAAATGCACGTCACGGAAGCAGTCGTTAATTTAATTCAGGTGAGTATCCGAATTAATTCCGATATGAATAATTTCGTTCGAATTTCGCGTTAAAAGTTCATATATTAATTTACTGACTCTATACGTGCATAGGACTCGAGCGAACTGCGAAATAGATGTGGATTGATTATTTTGAACGGTCTCGTCGGTTCTTCACACGACGTATCCCGGGTAAGCGTGTTTCACATCGGTTGACGCAAGAATCTAACTGATCCTTTCGTAACGCAGGCATGTTATTCCGACAAATTAATCGGACGCTTGACAGAGTTCGTGGCGGTGCGTACTTGCGTAAATAATTGCATCGTGAAAGTCTGAATTAATTAAATAATTTCCCTCAGGCGATTGATGAGCATATGCGGCTATTAGCGCTGAGAACTTTGGGTACTTTCGCTTTCGACGAAACTAATAAACGTGCGATGCTCAAACTGCGCGATCTCCACTCGATTCTCGTCGTATTCGCGCTCCGCCCGGAATTAAAGGCGGCGAGCGTTGCGGTGAAGAAGGAATCGATCCGAGTATTGGCTATTTTGGGCGAGAACGAGCTCGTGCGCCAGGCCACTGGTGCGCCTCCCATCACTGGTCGTGGTATACGCATTCTTGCGCTAGATGGTGGTGGTATACGCGGTAGAGCGACGTTGAAGATGTTGAAAAGAATTGAGGTGAGGAATTATTTCATTTATTTATTTAGAGCTTGAATTCACGAATTTTTTGTTTCGTCGCGATCAGGAAGGAACTGGTCGTCCGATTCACGAATCATTCGATTTGGTGTGCGGAACGTCTACTGGTGGCATATTGGTACGAAAACGCCCGTCTAGAGCGCACGAATTAATTATTTCGCCGTGAACAATTATTTTTTACTAACCAACACATTTTGCTCGTAGGCCACGGCGACGTCCATCAAAAAGCTCTCATTGGAGCACTGCGATAAGATTTATGTAAATCTTGGCAGCAAAATCTTCAGTCAAACAACGCACAACGAAGAGACCTCTGGATCGAACTCTTGGCTCGGCAGTGTTGGTTCCATGTACACGAGTGGAAAGCAACAACTTCTCGCGACGACGCTCTATAGCAGCAAGCACAACACCTCGACCTTTGAAACCCTCGTTAGACAAGAGTGCAACCCTGAAGCAGAAGAGCCAACGTGGATAGACACCGCTGCGTCGGGCGGTCCGAAAGTTTTCTGCGTTTCTACCCAAACGAGTCAAAATCCGGCGCAGCCGTACTTGTTCAGAAATTACACGTATCCGGCTGGCAGTACGAGTGCGTATTCCCAGGCAGGTAGTTGCGAATATCTATTGTGGCAGGGTGTCTGTGCATCCGCCGCTGCACCATACTACTTGTATGTTGACGCCTTTGCGATAGAAAACGAGCGCTGGGTTGATGGAGCCATGACTTGCAACAATCCGGCGATGATGGGTGTCCAGGAAGCTCGACGACTTTGGCCAGACAAGAAAATTGACTGTGTCGTGTCCCTCGGAAGTGGTAACTTCATCCCCCACGAGAGAGATCCACCCATTTCTCTCGTCGCTTTGGCCAAAGATGTCTTGTTTGACAGCGCTTGCGACACTGAACGCGTTCATGAAAGCTTGAGTACGCTTTTGCCACTCATACCCGGGGCGCAATATTTCAGGTTCAACCCGGTTGACGAGCGTTGCAAGATAGAAGTCGATGAAACGGATGTTGGTGCACTCCAAGGCTTATTTGACGCTACTGAAGAGTACATTGTGGCAGAGAAGGAGATGTTCGACAAGGTATGCCATTTATTGAGAGACGTCGACGACACAGATGAGGTCACCGCCAAACTTCTCGACACGGAAATTAGCGGAACGCGCGGTGGTGTTCTAGTTTTGGAAGCGCCCCGTTACGAAGAGGAACTTTCTGAATGTACTTCTGCCTTGAAGAATTTTTGTGCTTTAAGATCGATATCGATACAGTGCGCAGATTACTCCGCCAATAGACCCATGAATCCGGGCGAAGCACTGAGCCATCTGAACACGGTGGCGGAGACGTCGACTGCAGCAGTGATTCATTTCAACTGCCACGCCGATTCTGACGGATTGATTCTCACTTGGCAGAAAGATGTCACTGCTATTGCTGAGCCTAGCTCGGTCGCTGAACTATTTCTCAGTAGGTCTGGTAGCCCGTATGCGTCAGTCAGCGAACACTGTGAAGCTGAGGCCCACATTGAGGTGCATGGAATATTGCATACTTTCTCAGGCAAGCACGTGCAAGTGAACGATGTCGGCGAGCGCACGTCGTCATACTTGTTTAAGCGTACTGTCCCAATGGACTACCTGGACGGATCGACGAGTCGAGAGTTATTTGGTTTATGGCGTGGGAAGATCATCGTTTCTCAAAGTTCACTTCCATCCTCACTCGTTGCGGCGTGGCTTGAAGCCGGGGCGAAATGTGTGGTCGCACCGTGCAAGGAAGGCGGCGTCGTTAACGTTGAAAGCGAACAGACAGACTTTATGGCTGCATTCTATCACGCACTTTTTGTTGTGGGCGCGGATGCTACTGCGGCGATGAGCGCAGCTGCCATCGTGCAGCCGGCGTGCTCGTATTACCGTTGTCACGTTCTTGTTCAAGGTGGAATCGTGGCACTTCGTCCTGACGAAGAGTTTGACTATGATTTGGATGCGCACGTATAGAAATACTAGACAATAGTTTTAAAAACTTATAGACTATTCTACTTCGATGTCCCCCAAACTTTCAGCGTACTTTTTCAACTCCTTCTCATTGATGACTTCGACGGACTCGACCCAACCAACGTACTGAAGAATACTGTAAGTCAACACCTTACCGGCATCTTGGATGATCGCCCAGATGATGACGTAAAGCCAACAATATCCGGACAGCTGCCAGGAAATTCCTACCATGCCGTTTCCGAAAGGCCAGTACACCGCTAAAAGAGTCGACGCTCCAGTGGCGATGATGAAGGCGCCGACCAAGATGACACTTGGAGCGCGCGACCAGAACCAGCCCTTGGTTCTCGAGTTAAATACTGAGAAGTAATCAGAAAGACTGATTTTCAAGTAAATAAGCGTCTGGATCTCTCCGTATGACATCGCTGGGAGACCAAGTTGAGACCAAGTGCTCGTTGGATCAACCGATGATAACGCTGAGCTCAGCAGAAGTACGGATGATGCCAAGGCTGTCAAGCCTATAGCGGAAGATACGATGTACAGGATATTCAAATCCCATTTTTCTGGTTGCATGGAAGCGTGCACGTTATCGTACGCCACAGAAATAATGGTTCCATCGTTCAATATCGTAATCGTAACAAGTGCGATGACCGGAATAGCAAAGTGCTGCGGCCAAGACTCATTGAACTGACTAGGATGATAGAATATACACGAGATGAAGAAAAAGAACAACAACTGCTCTGTACACGCCACCCGATAAATCACAAAGTTTTTCATTCTTTGGAAGATTTTGCGGCTCGTGACAATCGCCGTAACGATGGTGGACAGACCGGGTTCGGTGAGAACAATATCAGCCGCAGCTTGCGCCGCGCTCGTAGCACCTTGTACAGCAATTCCGACATCCGCCCGCTTTAACGCAGGCGCATCATTAACACCGTCTCCAGTCATGCCGACGAGCATCCCTTGCTGTCGCAAAGCTTCTACAATCAGATATTTGTGCTCTGGGAATACTTGTGCGAATCCGTCCGCCTTTCGACACAGTTCACCATAATCTCGTCCTAGCGTGGTCGCCTTCTCTAGTTCCTCCGCTTTCATGAGAGGAAGTTTTTCAGTGCCAAGCACGTTTGTGCCCATACCCAACGTTCTGCAAGTTTCAACCGCAATGGCGCGGTGATCACCGGTGATCATTTTCACACTGACACCAAATTCGTTGGCGCAGTCAATGGTATGCTTTGTGTCCGGGCGAGGAGGATCCAAAAAGGTCAAAATACCCAAAAATTCGAACTCGTTGCTATTGTTCTTTGTTTTCGCCACCGCGAGCGAACGAATACCGCGATGAGCTAACTCGAGAACGTGCTTCTCGACCTCTTGACCGATCGTGGACTTGTTTGCACTCAACTCTAAAACCACGTGCGGGGCACCTTTCGTCACCTTGAACACGTTACCGTTCTTCTCCTTGATCGTGCTTTCTGTGCGCTTGATGGCTGGATCAAACGGAGTGTGATCGGTCTGTTCGTAATCGTTCAATGCGCTGATGTTAACAGCGTTTAATACCAAAGTATCGAGGGCGTCCTTTGGCGGCTCCCACCATTTCGCCGCCAACGCCGCGAGTTTGAGGACTTCTTCACGCGAAACACCCGGAACAAAGATTGGTAAATCCTTCTGAAGAACCATCTTGTTCAGAGTGAGCGTTCCTGTCTTGTCTGAGCACAAGATTGTCATACCCGCCAACTCTTCAACAGAAGAAAGCCGCGCTACGATGGCCTTCTCCGCCGCAAGTTCATGACAACCTAAAGCCAACGTCGTCGTACAAACCACTCGCAAAGCGATAGGAATAGATGCAACAAGAAGGACTACGTTGAACGCTAAGACCTCCCAGAAATCAACCCCGATAGAAAGTAAATAAATGAACACCAGAGTACAGATGAAGAAACCGACAGCGACCAAGATGTATGTAATCTCTCTGAGTACTTTTTCAAAGTGCCCGAGCTCATCGACTCCTTGAACTAAGTCCGCGGTTTTCCCAAAGAACGTCTGGCTACCCGTCGCTGTGACGGTAGCTTCGATTTCTCCGCGCGTCACGGTGGAACCCATTTTTGCTTCCGCACCTGGAAACATTGCGACCGGCAACGATTCCCCCGTGAGCGCGGATTGATCCACTTGAATAGGTTTTCCATCTCTAATCGTGCAATCCGCCGGGATCGCACCCCCCGCGCCGAGGACGACGATGTCCCCGGGTACTAACTTTGTGGCGTTGATGATGTACACGCGTCCTTCGCGTTTCACCGTCGCCTCCGGTTTCAGCGACTCTCTCAACGCCGCGATGGCGTCACCGGCCTTCATTTCCTCTATAAACCCCACGAGCACGTTCAACAATTGCAGCACCACCAACACGATGACGTCCACGAGACCATCCATGGACTGATGAATGTACGTCTCGATGGATTCGATGAGGATGGCTGCCCAGATCATCATCGGCATCGGTTGTACGAACTCCAACGCGAGTTTCAACCACATGCTATCCTCCTTCACCTTGAGCTGATTAGGTCCGAATAACTCCAACCTACGCGCCGCCTCGTCCTCGTTCAAACCGCTCTCGCCGGTGTTGAGCAAACTCTCGCGCTCGACGCCCATGTAGAAGCGCGCGTCGTCCGTCGTCTCCGTCCCATACGCCGCGCTGTCCTCCTTTCCTCGCCCGAGAAGCGGTGTCGAGCGAAGATCAGCGTCTTCATCTTCGCCTCCGCCGCGCGACATCGTCGCGTCGTCGCCGATCGACGCGCGACGCCCTCGCCTTCGGCGCCTTACAGTGGGGTGTTGGCGCTCGCGTCGGGCGTCGTCGATGTTAGCTTTATTCAACTTTATTAGTCATCGCAACGCGTCGAATACGCGTTTATCGATTTATCGCGCGCGGCGACGGTGCGTCTTTCAACACTAAAGGCGAGCGAGCGGCGCGCGGCGAGCCGCAGACGCGCGCGCGCGACGTCGAGCGCGGCATGAGCGCGGACGTCGAGCGCATCGGATTGGTGCGCGGCGAACGGGTGCGGCGAACGGACGCGGAAAACCACGGATGGCGCGCGACCAAGCTCGCGTTGGGCGCGATCGCCGTCCTCGCGGCGGTGTGCGTCGGCGTTGGAGGACGCCGTGGACGCGCGATCGGGGCCGCGTTCGGGGGACTGGCGCGCTTGGGAGTGGGGGCGGATAGCGCGGATAGCGCGGAAAGCTGGACGCACGAGGACTGGCGCGTGGTGAGCTTCGTGGACGCAGAGTACGAGGACATTGGCAAGCGCTGGTATCACCGGTTGTCAAACTTGGGGTACAAAACGCATTATCTCGTGGCTTTGGACGATGAGGTGTACGACAAACTAGAAAAGGCAAAGCTCAGGGTGTTGCGCGCGCCCGGCTTTACGTTAGAAAAGGGAGGGGATCTGTCTGACTTTTGGCGGTTCCGGTTGACGTACTTGGCGGATGAAATCAAACGCGGGCACAACGTGCTGTTGTCGGATGTGGATGTCATATTCGCGCATCACTACGATCCTGTCGTGATTTTCAACAAAGCTGGAGACGAGGAAGTAGATATTTATCACTCACTTGGCGCTGGTTGGCCGCATTCGGCAAAGAAGCAGTGGGGATTCTCCATCTGCATGGGCTTTTCAGCCTTCAGAGCGACTCGCGCAACTGAGCAAATTCTGGAAGCCGCGGTGAAGGTCTGCGACCACGAAGCACACTGTGACGACCAGGTGGTGATGAATGAACTGTACATGAAATATCTCCAAATGTCTTGGACGACGAATTTAGCGCACGGCGAGCGTAAGGGCATATCTCGCAATACGATGATTCCGCTCGTCGTTAAGACGTTGTCGAATCTCGTCCCTAGAATTGATCTTAAGGATATGACTCCTATCAAGCCGTCGTCCAAGAATGTGCAGTGCTTCGGGCACACCCATCATGTCGATGGTGGTCACTGGGCCGTGGCGCCGATCATCGAAAAAGACGGTAGAGCCAAGGTTGACGTGTGGGACCAGTTGCACGACGAATGTTTCCCGGCAACGATTAGCGCTCTAGGCGCGCAGTGGACGCATTGATGATGCGTATAGTAATTGAATCGTCATTAGCTGTAATCAAGTAAGTAGACATCGCATACGTTGAAACAATGCGCGCGCGAACGCCGTGGTCGATTTCGTACGTCGCGTGAAAGACAGCTCAGGGCAGAAGACGTCACTCGACGACGGATCTCGCGCGCGTAAATTGACAGTCGCATGCTTTCCACCGTTCGAAGTCGCGGTACGCGCGCGATCCCGGGCACTCATTCGCTCTGGAACGTCCTCGTGCGCGACGACGGTGTGGAAGATGGCAGCGCGAGCGGGGGTATGATGGGGAAGTCGTTCGGTGATAAAAGGCGCGCATACAGCGCGCAAACGCGCGTTGCGAGCGCGTACGCCGGTGGTTTCGATGTATACGGTAAGCTGGGTTTCGTTCGCTCACCGTCATTGCTACCGTTCGCGGCGAGTGCGCACGGAGTGGGAAGGCGCCGCGCACCCGGGGCGATGACCTCTCAGACGAGAAATTTGTTTGGGTTCGGAAGGAAGAAAGGTGGTGAAGCAGTGGCGGAAATGACGACTGCAGGTGGCGCCGCGGAAACGTTGACGAGCGCGAGCGATCTCGCACCGGTCGTCGGATCGCTGGCGAGCGAAGTAGTACCGGTGGCGTCGCAGAGTTGGCCCACGACGGCGGCGCTCATGTACGCGATGGAGTATTTCCACGTCGCGCACGGGCTTGAGTGGTGGTTGGCCATCGTTGGGGCGACGGTATTTATGAGGACTATCACGTTTCCGTTGATCGTGATGCAAATGAGGAACACGGCGAAGATGCAGTTGTGTAAGCCAGAACTTGAGGCACTGCAAGCGAAGATGAAGTCGAACCCTCAACAAGACCCGGAATTGGCGAATGCGTATTACAAAGAGATGCAGAAGGTGTGGAAAAAGTACGACGTAAATCCAGTGAAGAGTTTCGCGCCGATACTCATCAACGCGCCGGTGTTTATCTCTTTTTTCTTTGCCATTTCTAAAATGGCTCAAGGTGTTCCATCTTTTGAAAGCGGCGGACCTTCGATGTATCCCGATCTTTCCATGGCTGATCCAACGTACTCGTTACCTATTCTGTCTTCGCTGACTTTCTTAGCTTCAGTCGAGCTCGGGGCGGTGGAGGGTATGCAAACCAGTCAGAGCGCTCAGATGAAATGGTTTCTTCGCGCGTTAGCCGTGGCCATGGTTCCGCTCACCGCGAGTTTCCCCCAAGGCGTCTTCGTGTACTGGATCACGTCCAACATATTCTCCGGATTTCAAACTTCCATCACGCGCACGAAGGCTTTCAAATCTACGATGGGCATCCCCGACGTCTCCGCCGTCGCCGAGGCGCCCGCCGAAGCCGCGCTCGGTCGCGTCCAACTAGACCGTTTCCAAAAGAAGTACGGCGCCACGCCCACGTTGCACAAGCGTCCACCGACGCAAAAGCAGCGCAAGAAATAGACGTTCGACTTTCCTAGTCTAGCTTTACATGTCATAGAAACGTCATCTATAGCGACTCGCGTCCCGCGCGCGCGCGCGCGCATCCACATCGCTCCGATTTGTCACTGTTTGCGCATACGAATCGTAAACCCCAGACATTCCGATTTTTCCCTCGCCGCTCGCGTCGCCCCGTCCCGCGCGGGTCGGTCGCGCGACGCGAGTGCTCGACCCGCGCGCGCGATGTTGGCCGCGCGCGCGTCGTCACCGCTCGCGGTGACGCGCGCGAGCGATGCGCGCGTCGTCGTGCGCGCGCGATCGACGGCGACGGCGACGCGCGCGTCGGCGTTCGCGTCGACGCGTTCGCGCGCGCGCATCAACGGATACGGTGGAATCGTCGCGCGAACGCGCGCCGTGACGAAGACGCGCGCGAGCGATGAAGCGCGCGCGAGGGCGTGGGGACGAACGCGCGAAGTCGGCGTCGCGGGCGAGCGCGCGAGCGGCGCGGACGCGGACGCGGGCGCGCGGAATCGGGCGGCGCGACGAGCGACGGCGCGAGACGCGCGCGCGGGGGGCGCGGCGGGAGGAAATCTCGGCAACATCGTCACGGGGGACGAACGCGCGTGGTGGCGAGACGTTCGAGCGAATGCGTCGGCGAACGCGAGCGGGAGCGAGGATTCTGGGAGCGAAGACGAGGGCGCGGACGCGCCGCAGAAGAATACGTTGGTGAGTTTGTTGTCGGGCTTTGTGAGTCGCTTGGTGAAGCCTTTGCAAGATTTCGGCTTTGGGCGCACGCGCTTGTGGGAAGGAGGCGTTGGGTTATTTATGATAACTGGTGTCGCGCTTTCCTTCGTGATTTGGGGATGGATCCAAGGCTTGCTGAGCTTTGCGCGCAAAAACTCGTATCAGGCATTCATCGAGTTTCCGGTGGCGTGCGGGATCCAAGTCGGCACGAATGTTCGAATTCGTGGCGTCAAGGCTGGTTCCGTGCTGAGCGTGCAACCGAGCTTGGAGAAGGTCGAAGTGCTTGTGGAGATGGACGACAAGAACGTTCCCATACCTCGCAACTCTCTCATAGAGGCAAACCAAAGCGGTTTGATCGCAGAAACAATCATTGACATCACTCCCGCCATCCCGATTCCAGTGGCTCAGTGGGGGCCTTTGGATTCTGGATGTGAAGGTGAGGGCGTGATCGTGTGTGATCGGGGTAAGATTAAGGGTCTGCCGGGGGTGAGCATGGACGAACTCGTCGGTATTTGTACGAAGCTCGCGAGAGAGATGGAAAGGCAAGACGGCATGAACAAGATGTTCGATACGACCGACACGGCTAGACGACTGATGACGACTTTGCAACCGCTTCTTCGTGAGGCGGCGCAAATCGCCCAAGAGCTCCGACCGATGATGCAAGGAGTGAACGAACAAGGCACTTTGGACACGCTCGAATCGCTCGCCGGTCAGACATCAGCCACCGTGGAAGACATCAGAAAGCTCAAGGATGCAATTTTGACCGAGGAGAATCAAGAACTTCTTCGACAATCCATTTCGACGCTCACGAAGACGCTGCAACACGTCGAAAAGGTGAGCGGGGATATTAGTAGTGTGTCCGGTGATCCGAGCACTCGCGCAAACTTGCGACACTTGATTCAATCGCTGTCGCGATTGGTTGACGCATAGACTACTCTTAATTCTAACCGCTAATTAGCATGTTCTATTTGCGACGCACGCTCTGCGATCACGCCGTCGAGCTACTCCCCTCGGGGTACTTGCGCAGAACCACTCCGGTCGACTCAACCGCCGTCTGCACCGCAGACAGCGCGTTCGTAAAATCACGAACCTCGTCATCTAGCGATTCCGCATGCGCAGCTTTCAGCGCTCGAACCGTCGTGGTTTTCGTGAAATACTCTTCGCTGTCCTTGATCGTCGCGGCCCACGTTTCGGACCCACTCACTCGTCCACCGAAGATGCGTAACGCGCGCGCCGCGCCCTTCAACTGCCCATACGCGAACCCAGCCTTGCCACCGTCGAGGAAACCTTCGTTAAACCCGCTCTGAATAGTTTCTGCTTTCCCCTCTTCCAAGCCTTCGAGGTATCCGGCGTTGTGATGCTGCGCGCGACGATAAAGTCATCGGGACGGTCAGTCTTTGCTCGGCTGCGCGCGCGCGACTTTCGACGGCTCGCGGCATCAGCGCACCTTGCGTCGCTCGACGTCGGCGTCGGAAACGTGCTGCACGCAGTCGTCTTCGCGTGAGTCGTCGCCCGCATCGTCGTCGTCAGACGCCGCCCACGCGTCCACGCACGGCATGGCGCGAGGCGACGTCTGGGGACCCGCGGCGAGAGTGCGCGAGAGCGCGCAGCGCGTTTTGATTTTACGCGCGGGCGCGAATAGGACGTGAAACGACCGATTAAACGCTCGAAATGTTTTGCAAAAAATACGCTCTAATAAACTAAACGAGAAGAGGAGAGTCTAAGACGGCGTACCCCGCCGCGACGCCGCCTTCGTCGGAAGTCGCCGCCTTCGTCCGGAGCAAACTCCCACCGTGTTTATTGATCACGATCTCGTCGCCTACGCGGAGATAACTACCGTAAATACCTAACTCGGACAGTGTTTCGATTTCGAGCACCTTACCGGCGCGAACGGTGAGCGTTTGATGAGATGGAGGGAGAATGCGTTGCATGAGAATGAACGCGCCCAAGTCTCCGCCGAGTTCAAGTCGTTTGCGCAAATCGTCCGAATACAAATTATTTCCACCACCCTCACGCTGAGGCTTTAAGACGTAGCCCGCTGGATTCGCGAGTGCGAGTTTAATCGCCTCGGTGCCTTCGTCGCCGTCTAAGGAATACAAATCTGCAAAGACACGTCGCATGTCCGCGGCGCGTTCCGGCATGAACGATTCGAGCACGCCCGCTTCTGCGAGCTTTTGTTGCACCTTCTTCGATCCCGCCAAGTGCATTGCCACCGAAGGGCTCTTCAAAGCGTTCGATTGTTCGATTAACAACCGTGCTGACCATTCGCCACTGGTCGGATAGTCCGACGGGGTGTATCCGGCTCGAAAGTACACCAAGCCGATGTCGTCGCCTCGAAACGTGAGCGTTCCGTCGCGCAACGCGCCCTCGGCGTTTACTTCGGCTAAAGTCGCTCTGACGGTGTGAATTCCGTGCGTTTCGAATATATAATGCGAGATGTGCCGCTGATCGAACATATTACGCTCGTTCGGCTGAACCACCATCATGATTTTCCCTTTACTCCCCATCGCTTTCCATCCCGCCGCGAGGACGTCGCCCGCGCTCGAGAGCGCGTCGTTCTGTGGCATCGCGTCGAAATCCACCACTTCTCCAGGTTTCGCCGACCACGCCGCTAAGTGTCTATGCATCGCGCTCACCTTCGATCCGAGCGCCATGAACGACGTGCTCACCGTGTTCACCTCGACTTGCAAAGGCAACCCGCTCGGCGCGTCGAGCATGTAATCGCTTCGCAACACGCCAACCTCCGCCTTCTGTCTCCCCTCTTGCCCGCCGCTCCGTTCGTACACGTCCCACAGCGCGGCCGTGAATGCATCGTTCTTAATCGCCCCCCGCAGCGTTTCCCTCAGGAATCCATCGTCCCTCGACACTCCGTCGTACAGCTCCGCGAACGCCGGCGACGTCGCCTCGGCGAGCTCGTACGCGCTCCTCGGAAACGTCGTCGGCGCGCACGACACCGGCGCGTGCGTGAACCTCCCCGCTTCGTCTCCTCCGATCATCAATCCGTGTTCGACGCAGTACGCCACCGCTTCCACCGCGCGCGCGCTCGTCGCGCCCTCGCGCACGAGCCCGCGGTTTCCAGCCCCGGTCGTCGTCGCCGTCGCTCGCGTCGTCGTCGTCCCGCGTCGTCGTCCCATCGTCGCGCGCGTCGTCGCTCGCGTCGTCGTCGCGCGCGTCGTCGCCATCCGCGTCCACCGCGCGCGCCGTCGCGCGTCGACGTGCGTCGCCGGGAGTCTTCGACGCGGTCGAGGACGCCGAACGCGAAAACACGCGCGCGGCGACTCGCCGGTTCGGAAAAATTGGATCCGTTATAGTGCCATCTTGGGTCCGCCCTCAGTGGTCGTCCGCCGGTTCGGCGACGCGTTTGAACGCGCGCCACATCGCGCGCGACGACGGCCATGAGCCTGGACGACGTCCCGATCAACGGCGATCGAACGAGGACGTGGGAGGAGATCATCGCGAGCGCGCTGAGCGGGGACGGCGGGACGACGACGACGACGACGACGACGACGACGAACGACGACGATGCGGATTGTTTAAAGTCAACGCCGACGAGGAGTTACTTGAAAAAGGGGACGCGAGCGATGCGGACGTCGCCGTTGACGCCGAAAACGGCGGGAACGACGCCGAATGTGACGAACGCGCGATCGAAGGTGGGGCGCGCGCGAGGGATGAGCCCGGGGGGGGGGGCGGAAAGAGGAACGGGGACGACGACGGCGGAACGACGAAGAGGAACGACGACGACGACGACGACGAGTCCGAAAATCGCGTTCGGGAGGCGCGAAGAGTCGCGCTCACCGCGACGAGCAGGTGGTGGGTTGTTTGACCACGACGTGAACGTTCAACCGTCGACGATGGAGGCGTGGAGAGAACATAAAGCGAGGAGCGCGAGGGAGACGAAGGAATTCGAGGCGCTCGAGTCGCGGTTGTGGAGCGAGACGGAAGAGGCCGAGAGGCGATCGTTCGATGACGTGAGATCGGGTACGGTCGTTCGTGACTTTGTCTCTTCGTCGACTGCGGAGGAAGAGGAAGCGCGCGCTGCCTTTGAGCGCGCCAAGGCGAGTCTGGCGAGCGAAAGACAACGATTCGCCGACGAACGGGCGGCGTGGGAAGCGAAAAGAGACGACGCCGAGGAAGCGTTCAAGGCTGAGTGTGAGGACGTGCGCAGACAGTTCAAGCGCGAAAAGGCGGCGTTGATGCGCGAGGCGGAGGCACACTTAGCACTACCCACGAAACAGGAGCGCAATGAAGCCAAGTTTCTTCGCGAACAGCTCGAGCGCAACGAGGCTGAATTCAAAGCCGAGCAACAACGAGCCAAGCTCACGGTGGATCGCCTGCGGCAACAAATCGTCGATCTGACGAACGAAATTTCGGAACTTCGCATGGAGAAAAGGTTGCTGGAAGAGAAGTGCGAGGTATCGAATCGTTTGCAAGCGAAGGCTTTGTCGACGACGCCGCCTCGTCGAGTCGAGCCGGTCGTCGAGATCGCTTCGCCCGCGAGTTCGCGGCCTGGGATGACGATTTCGTCGGAACCGAGTCCATCTAGGCGTGTATATGCGGACGATACGACGTACTTTGCACCTCGTGCGCTCAGTGTGCGCGATCCGCTCCCGAGCGTGAGCGATAAAGTTCGATTACGAAGCACCGCGGGTCTCGAACGCGAGATTCCGCACGAGGATGGTCGGGTCGAGCGCGTCTTTGCTGACGGTCGTCGCGTCGTATTTTTCGCAAACGGCACGATTAAGGAAATCGATGGTCATGAAACGACTATTTTCTTCACCAACGGTGATATCAAACGCACTCACCAAAACGGTATCATCGAGTATTACTACTTCGACGTCGAGACGTGGCACACCACGCACCCAACCGGCGTTGAGCTCTACCATTTCGTTCAAACCAATCAAGTCGAACTTCACGCCGCGGGCGACGAGCCCAAGGATAAGGAAATCTTATTTCCAGACGGAACCCTTCGTCGCGTTTACTCGAACGGCTTCGAGGAAGACGTGGCCGGATTGTAATAATTTAAAAAAGTCAACGCGCGCGCGAAGCCAACTCAACCCAAAAAGCCGCAGATCGCACCATTCGTTGACGCGTGTCACGCGTCTACGCGAGCAGACTTCGTCGAGCCTGTTCCCGTCAAACGCACACGCACGATGACGTCTTTAGATTTACGCACCGCCACGCTCGAGCAGCTCAAAGTCGCCGACGAACAGCTCCGCGAGGAAGTCACGTCGTACTCGGAATCTTTGCAGATGTTGAGCAAAGCGGTGAGTCGATACCACTCCTCGGGATCGGCGATCGAAGAGCTGTCGAAAGAAACTGTGGGTAAGGACATGCTCGTCCCACTCACGGAGTCGTTGTACGTGCCGGGTAAGATTGCGGCGGTCGATAAAGTCTTGCTCGACGTCGGCACGGGGTACTTCATCGAGCACGACACCGAGAAAGGGATCGATTACTGTAAGCGCAAGGTGAACTTTATTCGAGATAACATGGAAAAGTTGATGGAGCTCGTGGGTAAGAAACGCAAGCAATTGTTGCTGGTGCAGGACTTTCTGCGAGCGCGCACGCAAGAGGCGGCGCAGGCGCAGGCAGGGGCGAAATAGGCTAAGTATTAATTACAACTTTAGACACTTTAGACCGACTCGTCATTCATCCTCCTCAACCTCGACTGTGTTCTGGAGTATTTCCGGAGGTGGACCATCGAGAGACATGGTAAAATGCGCTAGAAACTCCGTGTTGCCCTCTTTCGCGCCTTTAATCGGCGAAGTGGTGTGATCGATGTACTCGAATCCGTACAGTTTGGCGCCTTGAATGACGTTTTCAATCACCTCCTTGTGAACGTTTGCGTCTCGAACCACGCCTTTGGAGCCGATTTGACTTCGCTTGGCCTCAAATTGAGGCTTGATCAGCACTAACATCGTCCCCCCTGGCTTTAATATTCTACAAATCGCTGGTAACACCTTTAGGACGGAGATGAATGACAGATCCAACGTCACGACGTCGACGATGTCTGGAAGGTCCGTGACGTATCGTAAATTTGTGCGCTCCATGATGATGACTCTCTCGTCTTGCCTAATCTTCTCAGCCACCTGACCGTACCCCACATCAACCCCGTACACCTTCTTCGCTCCGCTCTGGAGTAAACAATCGGTGAAACCGCCCGTGCTAAGCCCAGAGTCGAGCGCCGTACATCCCGAGACGTCCACGCCAAAGTGCGCGAGCGCCTTTTCCAACTTCAATCCCGCTCGACACACAAACTTCGGCTGCTCCGCGATGACTTCAATCTTCACGCTCGGCTTGAGTTTCGTTCCAGCCTTCGTCACGGGCTGTCCATCGACCAATACCTTCCCCTGCGCGATCCAACTCTGCGCCACGTTGCGCGACAACTCGGGATTACGCGCGACGGTGAGTTCATCCAACCTTTGTTTCGCCCCCGTCACCGGCGCCGCGACGCGTCCGCTCGTCTCCGCTCGCGCGTTCTCGCTTCTCTCGTCCCCACTCGCGCTCGCGCTCCATCGTCGCGCGCGTTCGCGTCGTCCCGCGCCCGCCGCGCGCGTCCCGCTCGCCGCCTCGCCTTGGCACCGCCGCCACCGTTCTCTCGCGCACGCGCGCGTCACCGCCCCTCGCGCGCGCGTCGCCGCGCGCGCGAGCATCGCGCGCGTCTCGCGCGTCGCCTCGCGCGTCGGCGCCCCTCTCGCGGTCCCCGCGTCCCGCCGTTTCGCCGTCTCGGCGTCGCGGTGTCCCGGTCCAACGACCGCGACCGACCAAACCCTCGCGGCGACGGCGGCGACGGCGCACTCGCGGACGCGCGACGACGACGTCGACGCGCGCGGCGAACGATGACGATGCCGATGACGACGCTCGCGAGCGCGTCGCGATCGCGACCCGGAACGACGACGACGACGACGACGACGACGACGCGCGGTGGACGAATGCGCGCCTCGAGCCGCCACTCGAGTCGTCGAGGCGACCGCGTCGTCGGACGCGTCGCCGAGGGTGGGAAGAGCGAACGCGAACGCATGAAAGATGAAGAAGAGTACGCGAAATTCGTCGAAGAGGCGCGAACGTGGACGGCGTACGATCCGGAAGCCGTGGGTGGGGAGAACGCGACGCCGCCGTGGGAAAAGGAATTGCAAGACGCCATGCGCGAGGGACCGTGGCCGTGCTGGGACGCGGACATTCCCGAGAGTGATTTCGTGGATGAACCTCGATTCATGTCGTTCACGAAACCTCCGGAGAAGTACGACCCGTTCAAGGAGAAGATCGTGAATTACAAGGCCAAGGTGAAGGAGGAACAAAAGAGGGCGGTGGCGAAGACGCGGGAGGAGGTGAAGTCGCAGCGCTTCATGTCCATGGCGGATGACATACGGTTGAAGAATAAGTACGAAGACGACGAATCGGCGTGGGATCACGAGAAAATCGTGGAACTGATTAATTTTCCCGATGACATCAGACACAAGATGATGAGCGTGAGCGTGGAGGTGTACGACCCTCGGTTTCCGTACGACTTCACGGGGATGGGCGCGCCTCCTTTGACGACGGAGGAGTTTTTAGAATCCATCGGTCGCTTGCAACCGGATGGTGAGTCCGATCTCGACCGCGTCGCGAAGTTGGCGGAAAAATACGGCTCAAAGGTACCGGAACTCGCCGAGGAAGATCCCGCTGCCATCTTGCAGACGCGCTCGACGTTTGAATTACAGAACGCGATGGACATCGGGGATGAAGGCGGCGTCGAAATCAGTAAAACGGAGATTTCAGACCTCGTGGACAGCGATGACGAACTTCCTTAGACTATTAGCCTACCAATGTGATTCGATTCAAATTCCTAGATTTTCTAAAGCTGCTTTGCGCGTTACGATCACTTTGACGCCGTCATTGCTTTTCGTCTCGCCTCGGCGTACGTTTTCGCAAGTTCGCCATCGGGAGAGTAGAAGACGGCATCGACGATAGAAGAACCCTCGCGCGCGCGTAATTCTAACTCCCACCCCGGTTGGTACTTGTCTAGATCCGCGAAACGCTCCTTGCGGCTCGCGTGTTCCTCTGGAAGGTCCGCGATCGGCCCTCTGGGCACTAAGATGTTCGCGTCGCTCGCGCTGAGCGTCTCTAACTGCGTCGCCCTCGTTTGCGTTGGAGCCATCGGTTGGACGACGGGGCGGCTGATCTCAATCTTTGACAACGCCTCCTCCGCTTTCTCCATCGCTGTCTGCTTCGCCGCGGTCGCCTTCATCGTATCTTGGTCAAACGTACCCGACGTCGTCGTCTCGTCCGTCACCGCGAGCGTGACGACTTCCAATCGACCTTTACACTCCTTGACGAGTTTGTCCAACGCTCGGTACGTCGACGGATCCATGGTAAACGTCACGCTCGCCTCGCTCGCGCTCAAGTCGTTGGTTTCTACTTTCCCGCTATTTTCTCGCACGAACGCCATCAAACTTTCCTCCTTTGCGCTCGGCACGACGGCGGCGAAGCGCATCTCCGCGCGCTTTATTGGAAATATTTCTTGCAGCTTTGGCAGCGCTTCCAACGCTTGTTGCTTGGCGCTTCGCTTGGGATCGACCGAAAAGTGTATGTCTCTCAGCGCACTTTCGATCATTCCCGGTGGATACGGTCTGTTCGTCCCCGGATTCACGCACTTTTCCACCAGCGTCGTCACCGCGTCCCGAAACGCGCTCTCGCTCTCCGCTTTCCTCTCCCTTTCGCTCACCTGCAGCTCTCCCTTGGCGAGGATGATCTCGCATATCTTCCCCCGATCCGTCGTCCCGTACGCCCTGACCAACTCCTCGTCCCTCGCCACGACGCCCTTGCTCACGTTCACGTACACCTCGCTCGACTGCAGGACGTTGTCCAAATCCTTCTCGTGCCCTCGTCGGTAGCTCAGGACGGTGTTTTTGTAACACGCGATCTCGAACCGCGAGCCGTGAGTTTTGTGTCGCACCACGGCGACGTTGGTGAGTTTCTTGATTCCCACCGGTTGGAACATCGCGCCGCGCGCGCGGGAATGCGGCGCGGCGGGACGAATTCCCGCATTCCCGGGCGCGCGCGGGACGTCGGCCGAACGAACATGCTTCCGTTGACGCTGCTCAAGACGTCGTGCGGGCACCCCATGCTGGTGGAGCTGAAGAATGGAGAGACGTACAACGGCACGCTGGCGTCGTGCGACACGTGGATGAACGTGCACCTGAAGGAGGTCATTTGCACCTCCAAGGATGGCGATCGGTTTTGGCGAATGGCGGAGTGTTACGTGCGCGGGAACACGATCAAGTACGTGTGCGTGCCGGACGAGGTGCTGGACGTGGTGAAGGAAGAGATGAAGAATCGTCCGCAGGGCGGCGGTCGAGGCGAGGGCGGTCGAGGCGGTCGCGGCGGTCGCGGCGGGCGCGGTCGCGGAGGCAGGGGACGAGGCGAGTGAGCGCGCGCGGTTCGCCGCGGGACGACGCGGCGACGCGTCGGAATAGCACACGTAGTTTGTCACACGAGTTACTTAGTCACGCGTTCGGCGCGGTTTTCCGCGCGTTTTCCGCCGTCTCGTCCCTCGCGCGTTCGCGCCGGTTCGAACCGGCGCGCGCGCGCGCGTTTCGCGCGCGCGTCGAGGGTTTAGGCTGTGCCGCGTCGATGGTTTCGGATGGGTCGGCGTCACACGCGCGCCGCTCGCGCGCGCGGTCGTCGCTCGATCGCGCGGTCGCGCGGTCGCGCTGAGATGGAGCTTTTGCTCGAGTTCGACGACGACGCGCACTACCTCGACGACGACGCCCGCGCGCGACGCCGCTCGACGTCGTCGTCCGCGGTCGTTGGGCGCTGGGCGCGGGACGACGACGACGACGAGACGTACGTCGCGGCGACGCTGCGCCGAGCGGTGCGGCGATGCGCGCCCGGAAACGATGGAAGCGATGACGACGCGAACGATGCGTTCGAGGCGCTGACGCGATTCGTGAGCGATGGGGACGAGGACGCGCTCGCGCTGACGGTCATCAAGTTGTTGGAACTCGTGGGCGGGGACGCGGCGGTGATGATGGCGCGAGGAGACGATGAAGACGACGATGGGAACGAAAATGTGGGAGAAAATGATGAGCACGGACACGGGATGGACGTGGCGATCGCGAGATGCGACGCGGGGTACGTGAAATTGGGCGTGGAACTGGCGAGGACGATGCCGGAGACCAAGTACGGGCCGAGTCATCGAGGAGCGTTGTTGCGAGGCGTGCGGCACGTGTTGCGGTCGTACATGGGGAATTGTCACGCGGTGTGCGAACAGGGCGTGGTACAGGAGCTGCTGCGCTCGCTCGACGCGCTTTTGAGATCGAATGAAAACGGCAAAGCCGACGGTGATGTGAAAATCGTCGCCGAGTGCGCTCGACGCGCGGCGGGATTTTCCATGTCGGCGCTGGATTTGAAAGTGTGGCTAGAGTTAGCCGCGGCGAGCACGCCCGAATCTAGAGGGTTCCTGCTAGATCAACTCAACATGACGCTGCAGACGAGGTTTAGCACCGGTCCAGCGGAATTGTTCCTGTTGGATGGGGAAAGTAGCGGGATATTAGGCTCGGCGCAACCCAAGTGGCCGTTTACGGAAGGTTTGGCTTTTGTGACTTGGGTGTACTTGGAAAGCGTTTCTGCGTCAGAGACTACCGCTGCGTCAGCAGCATCGTACGCTGCTGCCGCTTCAGCATCGCAGGTCGTGGATGCATCTCCACTCGCCGCCGCTGCAGTTGCCGCCGCCGCCGCGGGCGAAGACGAAGTGCACATGCCGCGGCTGTTTAGTTTTTTATCCGCCGAAGGACAAGGGGTTGAATGTTACTTTCACGATGGTTTCTTGATTTTAGAGACAAATGGTGTTAAAGAATCCAGAATGACGCTCCCGTTTTCTCACAAATTCCCTCTCAAGCGATGGTTTTGCTTGGGAATTGAGCATAAACCAGCGAGCGTTCGAACCGGCGGAGCCGAAACCCGGCTGTACGTGAATGGTATATGTGTCGAAACCCACAAGTTTGATCTACCGAAAATAAGCAAGCCACTTGGGTTCTGTTGTATAGGTACAAATCCTCCAGCAGCTATGGCCGGGCTACAACGTAAGCGGCGTCAATGCGCACTGTTTGCAAGTCTCGGACCAGTGTACATTTTCAAACAGGCGCTTGGCGGTCATGCGATGAAGGCACTTTCAGCGCGTGGTGGATCTTATGTTCCGCGATTTTCATCGAACGATGACAAAGGAGGCGATGTCAACGTCGAAGATGTCTTAGATAAGGTATTAGCACCGACTATACTTCAGGTTCTCCATCCTCGAATGGCGAGCAAGAACTACGTCTTGGATATTTCTCCTGCAGGAGTGTCCATCGAGTCCAAAGCGGCCCTGTTGGGCGGCACAACTGTAGCGAGGCGCAACTTGATGCGAGACTCTATTTGGGCATCGTGTGAAAGTGGACCAGCCATCATGCTACCGTTCGCGTGTCCGTTGGTTAGCTCAAGGAATTTAGCACCGGAGATTTCAGATGCTCATGACGATTTCGCCAGTGCGGGTTTATCCATACGTTCAGTTATCGGAATAATAGCCGGTGCGTGCGAAAACCATCCTCCAAACTTGAAAGTCATGGAAGACAAAAACGTCCCAAGTCTCTTGGCGCACGCTTTACCGTTCGCTATGGATGCTCTACGTCGACAGTTTTCTGGCGACATTCTCGACGACGAGGAGGAAGCCATTCTTGACGCCATTGAGCATCTCTTATCCGTGTGTAAGAGCGAGAAAGTGTTATCAAAGCAGCTTCTTTCTACGCTTGTGTTGGACTTCAAACCTTGGAACGGCTCCGGAGCACGCGTAGTTCGGCGTCTCTTGAACATATGTTCTTCGCTCTGTAACACGAGCCCAGATTTGATGCAAGAAATTTCAGCGCTGCAACTTCTGTTTGATAATGGACGTCGTTGGCTTTCACCAGCGACGTCTCTAATGGGAGGAATACTGCATAGTAGTTCTACGAAGTCAGTTATGGATGATAGAGGAGAATTACGGGTATCAGAGAAGGAGTTGCTGGGATTGATAGACGACTTGTTGGTGTCCGTGAATTTACTCGTCAACACCAGTGAACACATGGACGCAAAAGTTGAAATCATAATCGGCTTTCTTGCAGAGTGCCCGTGCCCTCACATGCTCTCAGCTACCATAAAGCTAGTCCATTCAATGATTGTCTCACCTAAGGCTGATAGAGCGAACGAATTTTTATTTGCCTTTGTGTCCAAAGGAGGTGTCGAGGTCTGCATGGGTCTCATGCGCGCACTTGCTCTCCGAGGAAAATTTGATCATCAACTTCAGGGTGTGCAGGGCTTGTTTGCCGAATGTGTGAGATTATTTGGCTATATGTTAGAAACCGGGTGCGTGAGCGCAAATAAAACGACCGAAGTAGGCGGTAGCAAGAAGGTCACCAAGGGAAGCATAGAAAGAGCTGTTCGGTATGCTTTCATCAAAGGCTCAGCTGAACTGCTAACAGTTGACGTGTACGAGGCGATCATTCAGTCCTCTATCTCAATCAATCTCGCAAGCATAAACATGACTGAGCCGGCTCGGCTCATCAGCGGTGGTATGCTTGGATCTATGCTCTCAACTCTACCGAAGTGCGAAGAGAGTGTGTCTAGTCGAGCGCTGAACGACGTCATGTTGATTGCGTGCGCATACGCAGACAATCGCAACTTATTACTTTCTTTGCCCGAATTCCCAGAGTGGTTAGTGGAGATACTCGTGCAGTCCACAATCTCTAGCGCGTTGAGTGCTGCAAACGACCTGCTAATGATCCTGTTGCAACATTCAATGCGATTGCCGGATGGTTGGCGCGTTCTTGAGACAGTGATTGAATCGATCAAGATGGTCACCAAAGATGATGTAAAAAAGCGAGCCGAAGTCCAGCAGCTAGTATTGCAAAGCTTGGCGACGTTTATGATCAGTGAGTTGAAAGGCATAAGCGTTTCAGATGATAATCGAACAAAGAAGTCGAGAGAAAACCTGAGCGCAAACAGCAACGCAACGTTTGAAAACATCATCGCTTTGTTAGACATGATTGAAGATCATTTGAGGTTACTTAGCGCTGAGTCACTATCGCCAATTCATTCATACGATATTGGTAAGATCTCGAACGCCCTAGTCTGCTACGGGGCATACGCTACGGACTCAGCAAATGGATGGGTCAACCGTTGTCGCTTGATTGAAGGTCTCGTCGCGACGCCAAGCGCAGGTTCAACAGCAATGGGCGGTCAATCTCTCGAACTGCTACGTCTCACGCAGCAAATGATAAATTTTATGGTCGGTATGCAATGCACTGGTGCAGATTCATACTCACTGTTGCTGAAGGATGATGAGTTGGTCCTCTTATTTCTCAGACTCACTCTCGCGTATTTTCGCGAAGAAGATCTTCCAATAGATGACGATTCGTATGATAGCGCCCTACCGCTGATGCCGGCACATATCGTGAATACACTGCCGTCGCTAACCTCCGGTAGTTCTTCGATTTCCGATGCGATCGTATTTGAGGCAAAGCATCTGTGGGGCACGACACAGTCGAGCGAGGCTGGTAAGAAGTTGGCAGTGTTGCACAACCTGCTTGTACCTCTGTTGCAAGCGGCATCGGTGCGTAAAACGGCTCGTCTCGCACCAGGAGCCATAGCGCTTCTGTTAGACGAAGTTTGGCGGTACTCAAAACTCAAGGGACGAAAAGTGGTGTATATCAAGGCGATCACCACTTACTTGATCGCCTTGGTTGCTCGCTGGCGGGAAGTCATCGTTGCGGGCGAGAAGGATGATATCTCTCCAAAGCTGCGTTCGCTTGCATCAGGATCGTTGAGCTCAGCAATAATATCTCTATGTTCAGCTGAGTGGACCAAGATACTCATGTCGTCAACAATCAAGGAAACGCTCATATGTGTAGTCAAATCAACGCCTATGGGTGAAACGCGAAACAGCGTCGTAGCCGCCCGAGGCCCAGATGCGACAGAGTCGAGACTGAGTGCGCAGAGAGCTGTTCATCACACAAGGACAGATACTTTCAAAAAGTTTGTGACGACTTGGGAAGGTGAATACGTGCACATCTCTATGTCGTCGAAATGGCTCGCAGCGCTCTCAAAGGAAGCTTCTAGACGTACTCTATCCATCGCCGCCGAAGGCGAAAAGAAAAGCGAAGTTATCGTCGCTTGGGAAGGTTACATGAGAGCCTTGCAAGCGAGTAATTCTCTGGTGACGAAAATTAAGGATGATGGCGATGTCGCACGTTTAGGAATCGACCCATCAGAGAGCGGTAGACGACGTCGTTACTCTCTTTCTCGCATGGCGATGCGACAGCGTTCAACGCATTTGGCACCAGTCGACTCAAAGGCGATGGAAATTAAGCTCCCTGTCCGACAACAGCATGACGCATCGGACGACGAAGATGACCTTCCTCTGAGTCCACAGCGATCGATGAACAACGAAGAGTTGAACGAGGTGATGGCTGCCACTGCCGCACTGGCAGTCGCGGCAAATCGTAGCGAAGTAAAGAAGTCCAATTATGAGTGTTCTGCGACAATGGTCACTCCTCTGGACATCTACAGTGGCAAATTCACAATCTCTGACAAGGAAATGATATTTTACACCGAAGACAACTCGCACGTCTGGTCTTGGCCCCTGGAGCATCTTCATCAAGTTCAAAGTCGAAGATATTTGCTTCGTCGAAGCGCTCTGGAATTTTTCATGCTAGACCGCATGACTTACTTTATTGATTTCGGTACTGCTGAACAAAGGCGGCAAGTTTTCCGCGTGTTGATCAAGCTGAAGCCCAAAAATTTCGTTCCACTCTATCTTGAGACCAGTAAGCCGGAAGCTTTGCTCCGCAAAAGTGATATCACGTCACGGTGGATTCGTCGTGAAATTTCAAATTTTGACTATATCATGGCGCTGAATACACTTGCCGGAAGAAGTTACCAAGACATAACGCAGTATCCAGTGTTCCCGTGGGTTCTCACGGATTACACCTCGGAAACTCTAGATTTGAGCAATCCAGACGTGTATCGTGATTTGCGGAAGCCTATTGGAGCGCTGAACCCAGATCGACTTGCGAGAATCAAGGAGCGCTACGACTTTTTTGACGACCCTGAAATCCCGAAGTTTCATTACGGGAGTCATTATAGCTCATCTGGAACGGTCTTATTCTATCTCTTGCGTGTGGATCCATTCACGACGCTCGCATATGAGCTGCAAGGTGGTAAATTTGATCATGCAGATAGACTTTTCCACGACATTGCTTCGACGTGGAAGAGTTGCTACAATGACATGAGTGACGTCAAAGAGCTTGTACCTGAATTCTTCTACCTTCCAGAAATGTTCAAAAATGTCAACAATATTGACTTCGGAGTCACTCAATCTGGTGAGAAAGTCGACGCCGTCATACTTCCTCCGTGGGCAAAATCACCGGAAGACTTCGTCGCAAAGCAGCGCGAGGCTCTTGAGAGTGACTACGTCAGTAAGAACCTTCACCACTGGGTCGATCTCATTTTTGGCTACAAGCAAAGAGGCAAAGCTGCAGAGTCTGCGTGTAATGTTTTCTACTATATGACCTATGAAGGTGCAGTTGACGTCGAAGCTATTCAAGATCCAATCCTCCTCAAGGCAACGCAGGATCAAATTGCTTGCTTCGGGCAAACTCCCTCGCAGCTTCTGACCATACCACATCCTGGTAGGCAACGCGCGGCTGATTCAGTTATCGGGTGCCATTGGTTATTTGATAACGGCGACAAAGTGAACGACTACCTTCTCAATACACCAAGTTACGCTGACAACCGTGTCGCCTTCATGGACATTCTCTCCACCGGTCAACTAGTCGTAATATCCACAGCTTTGGAGATGAAGACGCATCGCTTCATGCCAAGTGTGCCAAGTGGTGCGGGGTTACCATTTACTTTTGAGCCTGCGAAAGAACAAAGCACGCTCGGTTCGTTCATGGGTTCGATTCGTCGACGAGCTGGATTTACTGATGTCACAGAAGCTGTGAAATTTAACGCCAAACTTGATCCAAAGCTGATCAAGCCTGGTCGAAAGCTTCCGTGCGCCATGCTTCCCGGCGGACGTCACGTGGTTATTGGTGGTCACGCCGATAACTCATTGAAAGTATTCAACTGCGAGAACGGGTCGATAGAGAGTAATGAAACGGGCCACCGCGCGCCTGTAATTTCGATTTCAATCTCCGCCGACGGGAGAGTTCTTGCGACTGGATCTGTCGACGGTACGATTGGAATCTGGCTTATCAGAATACCAACGGAGAAAGTTACACTAGGTGAGAATCTACGAGAAACAATCGCTCCAATCATTCGAGTCGACGTCAACTCCATTTTCAACGAAGGATCAACCGTTGCAAACGTCATTGATCGTTTGACAACTGACGATGCTCCGACGACAAAGATGACGCTAAATGGGCCCATTAGCTTACTGACAGGGCATGGTGAGTCAATTACATCGCTCGCCATAAACACGAACTTGGATTTAATTTTGGCGGTGACTCCAGCTGCTGGGGCTTCTCTTTATTCCGTGATGAAAGGCGCCGCCATGGTCACATTTCCCAACCTTCGAGGTTCCCTTTGCGCTATTTCTGACGAAGCCTTTTTGGTTGTTTGGAACGAGTTGCAACGCACACTCACTGTGGTATCATTGAATGGAAACATCATCTCAACAATTTCTTTGGTGGATACGTGTTCCACTTTAACCACGTTACTTGTTTCGAAGGACGGTTATCATCTCGTGGCTGGCACGGCATCCAGTGAGGGCAAAGTGGCTGTAGTTGCTTTTGACTTGCCCTCGTTACGTTTGCGCCATCGCTGGGAGTTCGAATCGAATTCCGACATCAGTCAAGTCGTCATGACGGCTGACAATACGAATATACTCGTCTCGACGCACGAAGGAGCCGTGAGGGTACTGGTAGATCCAAGTCTCGCGGCGCGAGTACTTGAGTCCGCTTTGCAAGCTGGCTGGTCGTCGGTCGTTTGAGATTTTTAGCACAAAAATAGCATTCATGGTAATGAAACAGTTATTAGCACTTAGTTTTACAATTTTCACGCGGCATGCGACCCAAAACCTTTATGGCCGGGCAACACTACGCTTTCATGGATCGCGAGAGCATAATCTTGCGCGATGCTCGGGTTCGAATGTTCCAGTTCACGGAAGCTGTCTGTGTGGCTCACTTCATTCCATTGCTGCTGACCAATCTTCACGGCGGCTTTCCATAGAGGCGCGTTCCGGGACAAAGACGCGATTTTAGCGGCAGCAGCCGCGTTTTTCACGTTCAACTCCTTCCTCATACGATCTATGCAGTAGCCCGGTAAGCCGTCGATTTTCAAACGTTTGGCGAGCTCATACAGTTCAAGCAACATGTCCGCCTGCGGATGCACGGGGATTTGGTAAATCCAGCGTAAAGCGGCCAAAACGACGGGTACACTGGAGTCCGTGATGACTATACGCTTCATAGAATCCTTTTCGGGTGAAACCATGCGACGAACGGTGAAGGAAACGACGACAAAAAAGCAATAGAGAGCCCTCACGAGAAGAGCCATGATGCTTCCGAGATAGCGATAGTAGTGCTGCGTGATTTTCATCGCGTCAGGCTTACGTTCGAGCGCAGCAGTCATCGGAGACTTTTCCATGAGCTCTGCGAGATATTTTGAACCCTCTCTCACGACTTCTGTGTGAGCGAAAATCTTGCAATCACCGACGATGAACTCCAAGTCACCCGTGTCGTGCGAACCTTTGATGGGCACGTGAAGTGACCCCCCAAGCAAACCTCCTTTCGAGCCGTATACACCCCTTTCATTCAGCTGCGTGAGAATATTTTGCTCAAGATTAGACTCAATTTCGGTCTCTTGAACAGCTTCGTCCAGTTCTTTGCCTTCGCCTCTCGTCGCCACAGCGCCGCCCTCTTCGTCGCCCTCGTCGTACTGAGGGATTTTGCCCGTGTACGTCATATTCAACTCACTTTCTTCTTCTCCCGTGGGGAATGGAAGATAAGCTTCAAGATTAATCGCTATACACACACCAGCTTCCTCTGGAGAAGCTCTGATACTCGGATCACGGGAACCGTGCAAGATGACAAGGGCGCCGTCGACGCACGCCCCGGCGTGGCTAAATCGCGGGTCGGTGTCGGATTCCGGGTTGAGTCGCGCCCACTCCGCGGTAGGAAAGTGAAAGACGTACGTGTCACCAAGCACATCGTCTTGCAACAACACTCGGCCGCCATGGACGATCCAATTCGCACCATACACGCAAGATAAGAAGGAAGTTCTCGGACTCGGCACTTGCCCGGCTCGCGCCACCATCGTCCAACGCGGCGTACCCGCCGCAGAAAGCTGAAGGACCCAAACAACCATTTCGATGGAAGTTTCGTTTGGACTTAAGATGTAAAGCGTCGAATTTCGTGCCGCCATCGCGCACGCGTCACCACCAACCGGATGCTTCCACTGCGTGTCGATGGTGAGCCATTCCGATTCCGCCAAGTCGAACCCATACAGATCATTATATATGACAACATCCTGTCCCGGCTGCACATCCTTCCCCGCGAAAATGAACAAGACGTTATCGGATATGCACATGCAATGTCCCGTGCGCGACGGCGGGGGGTCACCGATGACGTCCACCAGCGTCCACGTGCACGCCACAAAGTCGAACACCCACAAATCGTTCAAGCATCCGAATTGCCCTTGACCACCGAAAACGTACAGCAAATCCCCGTGCACGACCGCGCCGTGTCCATATCGACCCGGGGGCACGCCAACTTCGCCATCCGCCGCCGTGGCGGCGACTTCGTAACACGCCCCTCGTCCGCTCCACCTGTACACGCTCGTCACGAATTCTCCCTCGTGCGCCAATCCTCCGTACGTGTACACCTCGTCCTCCCACACGAACGCCGCGGTTCCGACGAAGTAACCTTCTTCATCTTCGTACCCATCCTCATCCTCGTCATCGTCCCCATCGAACGCGTTCGCGCCGTCGACGGCGTCCTCTTCTTCGCCGAACTCGTTTACGCGTCCCGCGCGCGTCGTCGTCGTCGTCGTCGTCGCCCCGCCCCGTCCGATCGTCACCTCCGTCGTCCGACGCGCGACGCGCGCGCGTTCGATCGTCGTCTCGCCCTCGCGCGCGATCCCGCGCGCGTCGTCTCCGAGTCCTTCGTCGTCGTCTCGCGTCAGCGCGTCCGCGAGCGCGTTCAAAAACGCCGCGCGCGATTGCTGCGGCGCGACGCCCTTCGCCCTGGCCAGCGCGCTGAGCTGCTTCGTCGTCATCGACGTCAGCGGCACGCCGTCGTGTTCGAGCGCCATGTCGAGCGCGTCGACGTGTGCGGCGCCGATCGCGTCGCATCGCGCCGATCGTCCCGACGCGCAACACCC
>VMHT01106761.1_pt1 | contig 91564 bp, 78 predicted proteins | sample 4693611 | NCBI WGS metagenome assembly VMHT01 (sample SAMN12280063, study PRJNA550983) | marine metagenome | isolation source: seawater sampled from same location over 5 years 0.02-0.2 micron viral filtrate | place: USA: collected off the coast of southern California halfway between the port... ...
TAAGATATCCTAACGAAAAGGCATTTAAGGGTAATATTTATTTATTAATTAGTCCCAGGCTGGCCTCTGCAGGAAGTTTATTTGCAGCGATGCTTGCCGGGCAGGAGAATTCCATCACTATTGGAGAAGAAGCGATGGGAGGCTACTATGGACATAACGGACATTCTCCTTTGGGTTATATTTTACCTAAATCACGTTTAGGGATTTTCTTTTCCGTGGTTAATTTAGAGCAGGATGTGATTAAAAAGGAGAATCAAATTTATGATCGGGGCATCATTCCCGATCTGACTATTCCGCAGTCTTACGAAGATTTTCTAAATCAGGAAGACACACAAATGAAGAAAACCCTTAAATTGATTCGAGCCGAATAATCTATCAGCTTCCATGTCTGTTTCCCATATACCTCAATAGTTGAGGTTAATTATTCCCCTGTTTAGTTCAGCCAACTAGTCAGGGGATTTTTGTAGGCAATTTAAATTCTGACTTGTGGTACTTATGTCTTTCGGTATCAAAAATATCGCTGTCACCAACACTTAATTTTTTTCGTAATTACGATAGACCTTACGAAGCCTTAAAATTTAGTCTTTCCAATGTGGTAGCTTTCTGTGAATTCATTTTATAGGTTGTTCTATTCAGTCAAAATAGCTGAAATGGTCACAAATGATTCCTTTCTCCCGGAATGTTAATTTTTCTCGTAACTACGTCTTCCCTTGTGAAATTACCCCTGAAAAGACACCCAACTTTGTACTTACGAAGTTAAACCAGTAGGTCCTCATCCTTTAAAACTTTCCTGGGATGGGGACTTTACAAAAAACGTAATTACCATGCCAACAAGTATTATTACCACCGAAGACCTGGCAAAATTCAAAAAGGAATTGCTGGGTGAGATCAGGGATTTGTTAAAGCAACATTCCAAAGCACCTCCAAAAAAGTATTTTAAATCTAGTGAGGTTATAAAAATGCTAAAGATCAGCCCAGGTACACTTCATAATCTCCGGGAGAACGGAACCCTGCCTTATAGCAAAATCGGCGGGTTGATTTTCTATGAATCTGATAAGATCGCCAAAGTTATGGAGGAGCGAAAGATGAATAAATAATTCGTAGCGCTATGAATTACATCCGAATGCTCACTGAGGTGACCGAAAAGTTCAAGACTGATGATCGGTTGAACTCAACTCATATCTGTATCTATTATGCACTTTTTCAGTATTGGAACCTGTTCCGCTTCAGAAAACAGTTTTTCGTACAACGAGAGGAAATTATGCAGGCCTCCAAGGTGGGTTCTTTAACGACCTACCATCGTTGTATCAGGGAACTCAGCAAGTGGAATTACATCACATATCTCCCTTCAAAAAACCCCTTAAAGGGCAGCCAGGTTATGATGTCCATTTTTTGGAGTAGTCGTAAACAAGTAATGGATGAGCTGGAAACCAGTGATAAACAACCGGTAAATGAGTTTGAATCCAGTGATGGACAAGTCGGGGATAAGTCTGATACCAGTAATGAACAAGCGCTGGTATATGAAACAAACAATAGTAAACCTATTAAAGAAACTAAACATACCAGAGGTAGGCCTCACGCAGATGAAGTAGTTTATTTTTTTAAAGAACAAAAATGGTCCGTTCAAGAAGCCTTAAAATTTTATCATCACTACGAGGCCAGTGGATGGAAGGTTGGCGGAAATATTCCGGTGCAAAATTGGAAATCCCTTGCTCATAGTTGGGTTCTTAAGGCCGAGGAGTTCAAAAAAAATAGTCGTAAAGAAGCTCCTGATTATTTAAAAACCACAAAAAACAAAGATTATGGTCAACCCTTGTGAAATTATTGAAGGAGGCGTAAGCTATCACATCGGAAAAATTAAAGGCAAAAAAGTCTGTTACGATTTCCAGAAAATGTTGGAGTATTTGGAGATCAAGGGGAAGCTTTTATTCAGGGAATTTAAGATTTACCCAGAGGATGAAGCTTTGCTCTTTAAGCTCTGCAATTATATCATCGCTGATATAGAACAATGTGAGAAGTTTCAAATGGATCCAAAGAAGGGTTTGCTTATCAGCGGCCCGGTGGGATGTGGAAAGACCAGTATTTTGAAATTGCTCCGTCACCTGGTTCCGCATCAAAAGGCTTATCAGGTTATCCCCAGTCGGAATATCGTTTTCTCCTTCAATCATTTGGGATATAAGACCATTGAAGACTATGGGAATTCCGGGTACCTGTGTATGGATGATCTGGGGGTGGAACCTATGGGAAGATATTATGGGCAGGAATGTAATGTAATTGGAGAAATTTTGCTCTCCAGGTATGAGCTTTTCCTAAATCATAATGTCAGGACCCACGCAAGTACCAACCTCATTGCCGAGGAATTGGAGGAGCGCTATGGCAACCGGGTACGTAGCCGTATGCGCAAATTATTTAACCTGGTCGATTTTGATAAGAATTCGGCCGACAAACGCAAATAAATTATGAGAATAGCAAGTTATAATATCCAGAACCTGTTTTTCAGGGATGAGGCACTTTTTGGAACCGGGCACAGTAAAAATTTTATCGACTGGCTGGATGAGTTTGAGGCCATATTACGGAAAGGCTTAAGGCTTAACGAGGATTATCGAAGGCTTAGAGAATTATCTTTTCTAATGGGACTTAGTAAGGAACACCCGCAAAAATACCTGGTGCTTAGAAACCATGGAGGTGTTTTACACGGAAAAATAGTAGCCTCGCCCAGGACTTTGGAAAAAGATTTAAAGGCCGGTCATAGCTGGATCAAAATGACCAGCCAGATGATTTCACGAGAATCGGTCACCCATAAAGCCAGGGTAATCAGCGAGATTAACCCTGATGTCCTTCTATTGCAAGAGGTAGAGGATCGTGCCAGCCTGATCAGCTTTCGGGATAAGTACCTGGCTGATTTTAATTACAGGGATTGCTACTATTTTGAAGGAAATTCTACCCAGGGTCTAGGTTTTGGAGTATTATTAAGAAAAGGTTACAGTCTTTCTGTGTGCCGCAGTTATTGCAACACAGAAGATTCAGAAGGAAAACCGCTTTTTGATACCGACTTACAAATACTATGGCTAAGAGATCCAAAAGACCAGCTTTTTCGGATACTTCAAACCAATCTCTCAGTGCAAGGGAAAGGGGAGAAAGCTGATCAAAAAAGAAGGAATCAATTGAGCTTTATCAGTAAGGTCTGGGAAGAGCAACTGGATATGTTCCACGATCTTTTAATATGTTGCGGGAGTTTAGGCCGGCCATCTTTTTGTGAATCTCTCTCCGAACTTATGTCAAAAAAAGAAATTCGCAATATCCTAAAAAGCGGCTGTTTAAAGGCAGACCGGGATTACGGAAAGGCCTCCTCTTATTTCAGCCTGGGTGCGTATCAGAAAGGGATCAATCTCCGAGAAACACAATACCTTTTATATAATAACACACCTTCGGCTGAGCTTTTAAGCTGCGGTCTTAACCGTAGGGGCATCTGGTCAGGCAGAACGCATAACTGGTATTGTTATCCGGATATAAATAGCGAAGTGGCCCAGGCTGGTATGCATCCTTTGCTATGGGCAGACTTTTTGTTAACGCCCGGTAACAAATAAATAATTTTACAACACGCTGACTTTAAATAATATAAAAATCAAGAAATTTAAGGTTAAAGTGCTTTGCGTCAGATTATTGTAATGTGGTTAAGTTTTAGTTTTCCGGAGAACTTAAAACCTATACTTTATGAAAAATGCTTTCTACCCCAGCCTTTTTTTGTCCCTTTTCAGTCTCCCAATGTTCGCACAGATCGGAGGGATCGAACAATCCGTAGCGGATATTTCGGATACCATCAGGGCGGTGTTCCCCATCATCCTGGGTGTTATTTTCCTGGTAGGTTTTCTATTTAATGCCGGGCATTTCTTTGGAGAAAATGCAGACCTTAAAAAAGGCATCACCAGGGTGCTTGTTTTTGTACTTATCGCGGGAGCGGTAGTTGGAATTTTCACTTACCTCATAGGTATGGTAGTCTAATGAAAAGCTACGCGGTATACCGTAATATCCGAAGAAATGCAGTGATCTTCGGGTTGGCTATTAGCAGTTTTGCGATCCAGATGAGCTCTGTGATCGCATCACTGCTTCTGATCATTTTCGCTTTTAAGCTCCTTTTACTGTTAGCGCTTTTGGTGTGGAATTTCGGATTGTATATCACCTTACTTCGAATACACAGTTTCTCAATTACTCATTTAGGCACAAGGCTTCCATCACTTATTTCGAATAAACAAACAGGATTAAGCAAATACTATGAATATTAATTTACAGGATTATTACCCAATAATTGACCAGCAGGAACACCTGATCTTTCTGGCCAACGGAAATATTGCTTTGGGTTACGAGCTGGAACTTCCCGAGATCTTTTCCATTTCAGAAAAAGCTTATGAGAAATTGCACAGCAATTGGTTTCAAGCCCTAAAATCGCTTCCTGCGAGTAGTGTTGTCCATAAGCAGGATATCTATCTTAAAAAGGAATTCGAATCAAAGGGAATAGCGGGGGATACCTTTCTCTCACAAGCAACCAAAAAGCATTTTCAGGGCAGAGCATTATTAGAGCATCAAAGCTATATATTTTTTACCTGGCCATTTCACAAATCTTTTTCCCGTCCCCGGATGGCCAATCCATTTGTAAAAGTTCCAAAAAAGCTACCCGCTAAAATGAATGCCGAAACCCGGCAATTTATGGCAGCGGTAAGTGATTCTGTTGGCTATTTGAATAATACCGCCAACATAAGCCTAAAGCCCATTTCAAAAGAAAAGGCCATTAGCATTACTAACCAGTATTTCAATGGCTTTTGTGCAGGCAGTGACACCGATATAAGATTAAAAGACGGAGAGCTTCGCATAGGTAGCCAAAGGCTTGGGATACTAGCCATAAATCACGAATCCTGTTTTGGCGAAGGAGTACAAACCAGCAAACCACATTCCCGTTTTACTTCAGATGAGATCAGTTTTCATAAAGGATTTTTGGATGATTTTGGTTTAGAATTATATGAAGATCATATTGTCAACCAGGTGTTGTTTTTGGATGAGCGTTCCCGTTGGATTGCCATCTTAAATAAAAAACGCGAAGAGCTTTTAAAGAGTGTGAATTTTGGTACTCAGAATAAGATCTTTCTATCACAGATCGAGGAAACCCTCGAGACTATTGGTAAAGACGAGCAGTCCCGAATCGTAAGGGGACAGGTAAACATTTTATTTTCCGGTAAAGATCAAAAAGAACTAAGTCAAATAAGTTCCAGGATCAAAAGTGGTTTTAAGGAATTGGATATAAAACCTTATGAACCTGCCGGGTCTTTATTATACCAGTATTTTTTAAATAGTTATTTCGGACATAGTCCGGCATTTTCCAATGAGGATATCTATGTAACCGATCTCAAGCACGCTTTATGTTTATGGATCAATAATACCGGGTATCGCAGTGACCGGGAAGGTGTTCTTTTTAATGAACGCTTATTTAATACCCCTGTACTTAAGGATGTCTGGGATAGTGATAAAAAACGAATCAAAGCCAGGAATTTTGCCATTTTCGCTCCGACGGGGGAAGGAAAATCTTTTCTGGCCAATAACATTTTACGTCAGTTTTTTGAAGGAGGTACCCGTTTGGTTATCATCGACCTAGGTGGATCCTATTCGAAATTCGCAAAACTCTACCCGAAGGATCATATCATCCTGCGTTATGAGCATGGAAAGAACTTAGGGATCAATCCTTTTTATATAGCAAAACCAGATGACCTGAGCCCGGAGCGGATTGAAGACCTGTGTGGTTTTTTGATGGAGCTCTATGCTTCGGGACTCAAGGTCGCCAAAGAGGCGCAGGTGGCAATAAAAAAGATTCTTCGCTTTTATTATGAGCAGGAATCTGGCCCATATTCATTAGAAGGATTTTACCGGTTTGTGGCTACAAACCAGGAAACTTTTGAGTCCAGCCTTGGCATTGGTAAAGATTACTTTGATGCTGTTCAGTTCCTACACATTATGTCAGAATATGTCGGCAGCGGGATGTATGGTTTCCTATTTGAGTCCAGGGAGGACCAGGCCTATAAATTGGAGGACAAACGCCTGATCATCTTTGAACTTGATGAGGTAAGGGACAACAGGGAAATTCTTTCGGTCATGCTTAAACTGATCAAATCGGCGGTACAGCGTACGATTTGGAAAAATCCTGGAGAACGGGGCATTATTCTATTCGACGAGTTTGCCAAGCAGCTTAAGTTCGACAATGTTTTGGAAAGTGTGGAATTCTATTATCAGGCTATTCGTAAACAGGAGGGAGCTATTGGAATCATCTTACAGTCGATAAATCAACTTCCAGAAAATGCTACGGCAGCCAGTATTCTTGAAAATACCCAGGTTATTTATAGCCTTCATAATGAAAAGGGGTATAAGGATCTTGTTCGCAGGCTTAATCTAAGTGCTCATGACTTAAACCAGCTACATTCCATCCGTAATGATTTAAAAGGCAAGCGCAAGTATACCGAGATCTTTATCAAGATTGGTAAAGAGTCTAATATTTTTCGATTGGAAGTTCCTCTGGAGGTTTACGCTGCCTATCTCACCGATGGAAGGGAGAATCAGGCTATTCTAGAAATTTATGAAAGAACAAAAAATATGGAAACAGCCATCTTAGAATTTTTAACCACTAAAACAGAAAAATCATGAACAGAAAGAAATTTAAAATTTTGATCATAGCTCTGAGCTTTACCTTTTTTTCATCTGGCCACATTGTGGCCCAGGGGATGCCTGTGTATGATAATACCAATTTTTTGGCCCTTGGGCAATCCCTTATCGAATCGGCTAAACAGACCTCGGAACTTTTAAAAACTGCCCGGTTTTTAAAAGAACAAAAAGAGCGTATAGAAAAAGTAAATGCAGTGATCAAACAACTCAGAACGGTCCGGGAGATCGTGGAAAACAACCAAAGCTTATACGAAACCGTTAGGAGTGATTTGAGAGCCATTATTTCCTCACCATATATCAGCCCGGAGGAAGTGGATCTTATTAGCGAATCCTTTAACAGCCTTATGGAAAATGCCCTGGAGGACCTGGATTTTATGCAGCAATTACTCACTAGTGATATGCTGAATATGGACGATGCACAACGTTTGGAAGTACTGGAGAGCCAGCGGATGCGATCCCGTGAGGTTATCCGGGAGATCGGTTTAAAAAAGCAACGTTACGAGATCCTTATTGAGTTCAGGCGTATCAAGGAAGAAATTAACCAGAGACAAGCCCAATATTAAGAATCATGGATCTGGGTCTGGAATATGTAGATGCGGTATTTACTACCATCAAGGAAGCTGAGTTCTCTCAGTATACCATTACTGGAATGAAGGCACTTGCGGTATTTCTTTTTCTGGTGAATATTATAAAGAAATACCACGAGGGAGCTGTTGCCAGAGATGGATATACCTGGGGACTGAGTCCTTCGGAGCTTATCAAAAATTTTATGGTGGTGCTGCTGGTTATTTTTTCCGACCAGATCCTGGGTGTACTTGATGGTATTCTGGTAGGCATCGAATCTGATTTTAGGGACACTGCGCCTGCTCTTATCCCTTTACAATTACAGGATATAGAGATAGACCGGGATGTAGGTTTACTTGAGGCCGGGAGCAAAGCTTTAAGTTTGCTCTTTGAATATCTGGTGACCCCGTTTTATGCCTTAAAAATGATCGCCTTTATTTTAGGCTTATTTCTCTGGATTATGGACCTGTTTATTTATCCATTATTTCTGGCGGAACGTTTTTTTATCCTGGGCCTGATGCAGGTATTTTTTCCGCTGGTGATCAGTTTATCCGTTTTCGAGAAATTTCGGGAAATGGGCTACCGGTTTTTCAAGCTTTATGCGGCGGTGTATATGATCGTGCCTGCTTTCTTTTTGGTCAATATATTTATCAATCAACTCTACCGGGCGATCAATACGGACTTCTGGCCTGGTCTGATCGGTAGTAATGGGGAAGATAGTATCCTGGCCCCGGTAATCCAGTTGGGCTCGGTAGCCTTTATCGTATTATTAAAATTCAAGCTCTACCACAGAGCCATTAGTTTCACGTTTCGAATATTTTCCACTTAAATCTTAAGTTATGAAAACACCTTATACCCATATTTACAAAGTGCTGCGACTCAACCGGTTTATAGTACTTAGTTTATTGCTTATGGCTTTTTGCAGTAGTATGATCTCTCTGTATCAGGTTCGTCAGGTACAGCAGGATTTTTTGAATAAGGCTTTTGCTATTAGTCCGGATGGAGGGGTGCTTCCTCTGGAACTGGTAAGTCAAAAAGAGCAGTTAGCGGTGGAGGTCAAATCCCATTTAGATCAGTTCCACCGATATTTCTATGGTCTCAATACTAGTAATTATAAAGAAAACATCGCAAAAGCCTTATGGCTTGGTAACAGTTCCGTAGACCAGGTGTATCGTCAGAAAAAGGCGGATGGGGTTTATAATCGTTTATTACAGTATTCCCTAGTACAAAGGGTAACAAAAATTGAATCTACGGTGAACCTGGCGGAAGTGCCATATTCATTCGAGGTGACTACCTGGTTTGAGATCAACCGGGGGAGTTCCACGGAAAAATACCAATTGGTTACCAGCGGAGAGCTGATAAAGGTAAACCGTAGTTTTCCGAATAATCCACACGGGCTGCTAATCACTAATTTTTTTGAGAACCAATTAATAAAACAACCTGATGAAAATTGATAGAAAAAAAGCAGTTGTTATAGGGGTAGTGGTATTACTAACCTGCATTATTGTGGCTTACGGCTTTTGGGGGATGGAAACTAATGAAAAGGCAACGGAAGAGCAAATTAGTAATCCGGATGTACCGGCATTAAGTGGGGAAACTGAGGAATACCAAAGTCGAATGGAGGCTGTAGATCAGCTGCGGGAAGAACGCGATCGCGTTCCGCCAAGTTTATATCCAGATATGGACAGCGAGACATACGAACCTTATGATCCTTATCTGGAGGAAGAGGAAAAAAACAGGCTTATGGATAGTATATTAAAGAGTGGTCCGGAGCCTGAAGAGTATTATTTCGAACCTGTAGCATCCCCGGTAATGGAAAAAGATACATCAAGTATTTTAATCGTCAATAAAGCTACCAATCCACCTGATCATATGCCCGGCCAGGGGCACTTGGAATTTTTCTTTGTTTCAAAAGACCAAAAAAGCATACCCTCGGAAGATAGCTCTGCAAGTTTTCGGGTTAGTGTAAACGGAGACCAGGTCATTCGAAAGGACGAGCGATTAGAACTTAGAATCATTGACCCCATAAAGATTGGAAAAGACAGCCTTGCTTCTAATAGCCTTATTTATGCCAGGGCTGGATTTAGAGCCAATCGTTTATTACTTGAAATTACAGGAAATTCCATTCCGGGAGGGAAATTGGTGGCCTATGATCTCTCTGACGGCCTGGAAGGAATTTATATAGAAAACTCTTTTAGGAGCCAGGTAACCACTGAGGTACTGGATGATGTTATCCAGGATATCAATATTTCGGGTGTTCCCCAGGTAAGGGGTTTAAAAGCAATTTTTCAGCGGGATAACCGCAATATAAAAGTCAAAGTTTTACATCAACATCACTTAATCTTAAAACCGGCATTATGAAAAATACAGTATTATTTTATTTATTGGCATTGCTACCCGGGCTACTCACAGCCCAATCGGGAATTATTTACTGTAATGAATTTCAAAATACAGTAGTCATAAGCCCGGAGCCTATTGTTCAGGCCGTGACCGGTTCGGAGTATTTTGTTTTTACCTATGATAAAACAAAGCCAGATATTCTGGGCTTGTTACAGGGGACCCCTGGACACCAGAGCAATTTAGTTTTAAGGACCCTGGACGGGGAGATCTATACCTATACCTTAAAATACCGCGATAGTCTAAATGATTATTACTTTCCTATAAAGAAAGAAGATAGGATCAGATTAAACGATTCCATTGTTACAGATTCTAAACCGCTTCCTAAAAAAATACTAGAAGTCAGGGATAGAAAGGAAACATATTATCAGAAACTATCAGCTTATTTCGCTTCGAAGACTAAAAAGCGCTTAGCGGTTAAAAGGGAAGAAGGGATGCGCATAGAGGTTTTAGCAGTGCATCATCATCGGGATGAAGTGTATATAACTTACCGAATAAAAAACGGGTCCAGGATCAGTTTCGAGATTGGGGATTTAGCCCTTTTTAGAGTTCAAGGCAAAAAAGCAAGAAGGAGTTCATTTCAAAAAATTCGGTTAGAACCAGTTTACCAGGAAGAAGTTCCTAAAGTTGTAAGGTCGGGAGAGGTGCAAAAATTTACCGTTGTATATCCTAAATTTAGTTTAGGAGGACACCAAGGACTTCAGGTTGAAGTAAATGAAGGTCGGGGGGCAAGGTTTTATAAACTTATATTTTGATTTGTGATAGATAGTTCAAGGTTTCTAAGCATTTTAATTGATAAAAATAAATTTTTAAAATCATAGTTTCTAATGAGCTTTTTTCAGACAGCATAGCCTGCGTAGTTTCATTGATTGTTAAACGTGGTTTTTCCGAATACTATACGTGGTTTTTACAAGAACCAATTTAAGTTCTCATTTATACATTTATTTCAACTTATTTAATTAACAAAAATTTAATATTATGAAAAAGTATTAATTTTATTCGGGATTGTTTTAACTATCTTTTCCTGCAGTAAGGAGGAGCCACAAATGTCAATGGCTGAGGATGTAATTAGTGAAAAGGAAAGAGGTCTCGATACACTCAGGAACGAGGATTTTTTCACTCTCGCAGAATTAGACAGTTTAATAGATCTGGATTTTAAAGACTACAGAAAAATCAAAAAGGGAGAGAAATCACGTTTTCTTGACGCTAAGGGAAGTGGTATAGATTTTTTAAGTACAAAATCCAGTATAGATTGGGAAGGACCTTTTACAGTATGGTCCGAACAAACAAAAATCCAGGATGAAGTTTTAATATTAATATCAGATGCACCACTATTGGCCACAGGGTATTATTATTGTGATGTTTATCTGAACCGGGCAGAAGTAGATTTGCCGCTTAATTCGGTTGGACGGGCTGAACCTAAAACTATTTATGTTGACGGAAATTTTCAAGATTGGGCAGGTTATACTGATATGCAAAATTTCGAAATAGGTATAAATGAATATACGACCTCTAGCTCAACTGAAAAAACATTAGTAATAACAACATACAGCATTCGTGTTATAAACAGTTTAGATGGAAGATATATTGACAGGTATCTCCCAGAACAAATTGGAAATAATCTTCCCTTTAATTATTTTTATTTAGAATATTAAACGGGAATTGAGTTTTAAAAGAAATTTAAAAGTTATTAAATGGAGTTAAAGAATCTTTTTTTTCTAATTGCTATTATTATAGGGGGATCTTATGCTACTGCCCAGACGATTAAGGTTAATAATGGGATTTCTTTTTCTTCTTTTAATTCTGACCAATTCGATGTTCTTGAAAAAAGAGTAAATAGTTATGCTTTTAGTATAGGCATGGACTACTTAAATAGGAAACAATTTTATATTTCGAGCGAGGTGGGCTATCTTAAAATAGGGGGAGCCGAAAAGAATCCAAATTTATCTGGTGAGTTATCTAAGATAGAAGAAACCTGGGGTTTTATTCAATTGAATAGCACTTTTAGGCTAAAAATTTTCTCAAATTCGGACCGTCATGTATTTGTAGGAGTCGGTCCGAAAGCTGATTTATTGGTTAGTGATGAAAACTTTAATAGCGAGGTATATTCGCCTTATTACAAGATGGAAAAGTTTTCCATGGGTGGTAAGACTGAAATAGGTATAGTGCGTGATATAGATAGAATTAGGTTGGGATTGAATGCATCCTACTTATTTGATGTGGGGAAGAAAATTGACTCTGGGTCAGTCAACTTAAAAAGTGAAATTTATCAAATTATGTTCACCATTGGCTATAACCTTTAAAATTAATTCGAATCCAATTAAGTTTTTTGATTAAACCTGAAAAAACAAGATTAATTTGGATGCTATGATTGTTCCGAGTGAAGAAGAAGTTGTGTCATTTGAAGACATATTACTTAATTTTGAAACTTGTGATAATAAATTTTATCCTAAATAAATTGAAACAGCAGGTGTTGCTTTTGAACAAAGACCTGTTCAGGTAGAATTCTAAAAATGAGTTATGCGAAGCGTATTAAAAGTAATTGTGGTATTTTTCCTGATCGGCATTGTTGGATGTGCAAAGGAAGATGTCGAACCACCTGTATCCCCTTATTTGGGATATTACAAATTGGTTTCGTTCACTTCAGATGTAGCTCTGGATATTAATCAAGATGGGGATGCAGAATATGATTTTTTTAAAGAACTCTGGATAAAGCCTGGTTTGAGAATGATATGAATATGATGGGAGAGCATCACATATCAATTAACTCATCTAGTCAAGGAGCTGATGTATTATGGGTAAGGAGTAATGGAATGCCTTTTGATGGATACAGACCTAATTTACCATATTTATTCATGAGATTTGGTCCTGAAGGTACTGCCAAATATTTGACTATAAAAGATGATCAGGTAGTATCTTTTGAGGTCCAGGAAGCTCCAAATGACATAGATAGACCTGAGTATGCTGAAGCATTTCCCAGGTACACCTCATTTAGATTTTTGGATGCGAACACTCTTGAGACTAAGATGGATCAAAAGTTCTATGATGAAGGGGAAGAAGTGTGGAAGGATGTGAGTCTTATCGCTGTATTTTCAAAAATAACTGATCCTGATTATAGGCCTGTCAACTATTAAGCCTTCTAAAAGAAGACTTTATTAATCCAATTTATCAATTTTGAAAAGCCGCTCTGATATGATCTAAGCGGCCACGGAGAATAAAAATACCAATAGAAAGGATTGATAATAATTTTTTAAGTTTTTTGTTCATTAGTAAAATTTTTAAGGTTTATTAAAATTGCGATTATATATCCAAATATGTAGTAAAACAGGTCTTTTGTATCAAAAGTTCCACCAATGAAACCGAATTTTTGAGCATATTCAAATAAAATGGATAGTACTAAAGGGGTGCTAAACCATAACATATCTTTCCAATTTAAATCGAATTCCCATAAGATTAACATAAGGTTGGTCCAGCTAAAAGTCCATAATAAATCCGGTAGGTTAAAAACTGCCCAACCAGGTAGATTAAAAAAAGGAACTACATCAAATTGAATGATTTTATTGATATGGATATTTGAAGATCCATAGAAAATATAAATGAGCAAGCCTATTATTAGGGGGACTATAACTTTTATTATTATATCTTTGATGAAAATGTTCATAAATTACTATAATAGCTAGCTTCCTGTTCGAAAAAATTCTTATTATACCCTGCCCTTGTGCTAGTATCTACCCTAAAATGTTCAGCCATATATAAAGGTCTTTTTATAAAGAAATTAAAATCGTAATGGAGCCAATTATTTGCTTCATTAAAAAATTTGGAGTTACTTTCTAAAGCTTTTAATGGACTGTTGACATAGGTGTTGAATACGTTAAAATCTTGATATTGGTAAACATGAATTAATTCATGGGAGATGAGGTCATAATTTTTTAATTGACCTGGTTCTATAATGATTGAAGTTCCAATAGTTACACCGGTAAATGATGTTACATCTGAATTATAATAAGAATTACCAGAAAAAATAAATTCTCCTGTTTTTAAACTACTTTCCAATTCAAATTTATTTCCAATGGCAGAATAGGTGTTGAGTACAAAGGCCGCAGGCAAAATTTTGTACTTTATTGCAAAGGAGCCTTTAGTATGAAATTCTATCCTATTAAAACCTATATTAAGATTCCATTGATCCCAAAAATTCCTGTTGGAGGCAGCATTCTCAATTATTGAAATGCCGGCTGAATTTACAATCTTAGCAGGCCATCCATAATCTAATTTTTCTTGTTTAGCTATTTTGCCAATTAATATTTTGCTTTCGTATACTAAATAACCTCCAATTGCACCTTGGGCCATTCCTTTTAATAGAACTTTTCCAGTTTCTTCTCCAGGTTCTTTATTAAGTACTGCACCAATTCCACTTAAAACGGAGCCTACACTTATGTTGTATATGGCGGCTTCTGTATTGTTGGCTTGTCCGTTAATCTCAGTAGTCAAAAAAAAAAGCATTATAAGGAGTAAAGTTTTATTGGTGATCTTCATTTAAATGGTCCCTTTAAAGCAAACCTACTAAAAACCTCGGGCTTTAGTATTGTGTTTTAATGGCTAATTACAAGTTTACTGTCGCAAATGTGGTAAAACCACACTAAGCCTGGGACTACCTTACGTGGTAAATGTTATTAGGGCTAAAATTTCTGGTTTTGTTTTTTCTAAATATTAAAACCGAGATTACATTGGGATGATTGTTAGAAAAATTCATCCGACCAACATTATTAATTATTGAGAAACCAAAATCTTCAATAATAAATTAAATGTGGTATTTGATTACAGATTAAGTATTGCATTGTTATCCGTTTTTTATTATATAGGGGAGCAATGATCTGGACAAATTTCTCTGGAGATGATCATTTGGTGTAATCTTTAGCCCAAATATAGAAAACTGAATGGGCGGAGGTAGTGAGAGGAGTTCAACTCTCGTCCAGAATAGGTAGAGTATTAAATTTGTGCGGCAATTAATTTATTTAAAATCTTAAAGAATGGAAGAATAAATTGAAATCAATTTTTAAATTAACCATTAAGTAGGAAGAAATTCTAATAAAAAACTCAGCACTAAATGTGCCGAGTTTTTTAAGTTGCAGTTTAATTTATACCTGATTCTGAATTATAATTTTCCTAAACTATAGCTCAACTTTAAATAGGGAATAGTCAATCTTTCATTTGAAAGAAAATAATTAGTGACTGTTGTTGTTAAAACCCCAGCCATCACCTCCACTTTGTTTTTTTTATATCCTAACCCAAAATTTTCAGGTTGGAAATGGAAGTTATCTTGGCCAATACTTTTAGAAACCAGATTACCATCCTGATCAAAAAAAGGAGTAACGGTACTATAATTTGTGCCCCTGTTCGCAAGGGATTTTCCTACCCTCACAAATATTTCAGATTCTTTGAAAATCTGAAAGTGGTAATCCAAATAAAAATGAAAATCCGTTATAAGAGTTTTCTCTGCTTTTGTGGATCCATCTTTTCCTGTAGGGTCTTGAAAGGAAATTTCATTATTATATAGCAATAAATCATATCTAAAAGAATTCGTGAGTCCCAGACTTAAATTTTTAGTTATAAAATAATCTAAACTGTAATTAACTGCAAGACCAGAATTTTGAAGATCAATATTGGTTAGCCCCATATTGGGGTCGATTTCCCAAGGTTCGTAAGGTAAGGGTGTAATTCTATATTCTGTCCCTACTTTAAAAAATAATTGACCTTTTCTGGTTTCTTTTGATTGGGAGAAAACGAAAATTGGTAAGCTTAAAAAGATGATGATAAAAATTCTTTGCATAAAAGATTGATTTAAAAATAATTTCCCCTAATTTGATTAAGGGAAATTTACTTGTAATTTTTATTAATTAGTATCCAAATGTTAAATTGTACTTTATTCCAGAGTTTTCATTAGAATAATTTCTTGCACTCGGCAATCCATAAGTATTGTTTGGATTCATAGAAAGCATGGCTTTATCATACCTTTCTTGCCAAGATCTGTAGTACACATTTCTTATTTCACCGTTAGGAAATTCAAAGGTTTCTCCCTGCACTGTGGCTGGCCAACTATCTTCTTCAAAAAGCACGAAAAATATAATATCGTTTGAATTATTGGAATTAGTATATGTTTCAACAACATAATTAGCTGTAAATTCGTCTCCTATATCCCCTCTAGACACCTTTTTTATTCTTTTTCCTGGTTCGCTGTAGCAATTTGCCGAACCTGACATACCATCACCACAATCACCAGAATATACAGGTAAACTACTCAATTTAAATCCAGCAAAATGCAATTCAGAAGCACCATTATGCCAATCTTCTTTATGTTGTTTTACTTTAATCTTGTTTAAGCGAAGTCTGGAGTATGATGTTCCGCCACCGCTGTAGCCGCCACCACCACCGTCATCAGCAAATTCACCTTCAATGGCTATTACCCGATTATCAATACTTAATACAATAATTATAAGGTAAAAGTATGCTAAGGCTTTTTTAAAAAGATCCGCAAAAACCACGTATTATTTGTGGTAAAACCACGTTTTTTTAAGCCATTTTATTTTTTGAAGGTGGTTATAAATTAAATTTGTTTAACAACGAATATTTTAGTCTTATTAAACCTACTCAATATCTTATTACCTGAGGTATTAATCACCATTTGATCTCTCCGGTCATCAAACAGATGGAGGTGTAGTTCACATGTATTTTCAAGAGAATCCTAAGGAGTTTTCATCCTCCCTGGTCATCGCACTTGGATTATCAAAGAGATAAGCATTTAGAAGTTTCCTGGTCTTGGTAAAAGGTTATTTCTACATATAGAACGCAACTGTTGTCTCAACAAACAAACTTGTTATTCAGCGTTACCGAAAGATAGAGACCAAAAATGACCATAGAGTTCGCTGCTTTTATAAAAATACTTAATCAGTACTAAAGCCTCCGACTGTAATATTGCGGATTAAGATTTTATAGGAGGTCTTTTTAAATAGGCTTAATTATGGTATGGGGTAGGCGCATAGTATTTTTTTTAAACGTTTAAGTTTAAATAGATAAGCCCCGTAACCAGGGGCTTATTCTAATTTTATCATGCTTGGCCTCTAAATCAGGGCAATGAAAGTTCGTTAATTATATGTTTATTCCAAAAGAGAGGGTAGAAAAGAGCATAGTATCTCCGTTCGAGTCTGTTTGGAATCCAGGGTTTATCCCAATAAGAAAATTGGAATTTATTTTATAGTGATAATATAAACGAATACTTCCTCCTACAGAGAATGTTCTGCCAGGTTCATGTCTTATCAAATAACGAATAGGATATGGCAAACCAGTTAAAATTGGATAGTCAATTGTTTTTTCGTTAAAAAAAGAGTCTGCTTGATATCTTCCAAAAATACTAGGGTTAACTCCAAACTTATTGCTGCCTGAATTAACAAAATTAAACCCCATACCCGCATTTAATTGGAAGCCTGCAAGTACATCATGTAGCGTGCTATCATAAATATTACCATTAGGATCTTCCCAAATAAAGGGTCGATCCTCATTGTCATTTAGGTTTGCCTCGAATGAGATAATTATTTCGAATCTCTTTGATACCGGTTTATGAATTCTAAGTCCGTATGAATAACCAGTCATATCCCCAGTACCATGCTTGTTAAGACCAAATTCGGCAATGATACTGACTGGGTTATTTTCCGTTTTTTCTTGGGCAAAGGAGAAACTTGTGTTCAATAGGAACAGGGCAATAAGTAACCTCATAGTTAAATTTTTAGGGTGACCAAAGCCACCCATTATAATTATTTTCTTTTAAAATTCATATGACTAATTCCATACATTTGACCTACTCTATCTGGATACTGAACAATCGACTGTCCTAAATCATCATCTGCCTTCTGTTTAGTGCTTTTAATTGTTGTGGTAGGACCTCCTTCATAAGCTGGAGGAACTGTTATAGTTACTTCAGTATCACCTGATCCGAATACTGGATCATCAATTTCAATCCATTTTTCGATAGTAAATGCACCAATATTGCTTTGATACCAATTATAGTAAAAGTCATTAAAATCGTACCACTTTTTATCTTTAAAATTATCACGAGCTCTTTTAGGAAATTCTTTTTCCTTTATTATAGTTCCAGTAGCCGAAACCACGATAACTCGAAATTCAAACTTACCCGCTGTCCAGTGTTCAATGGCATTCATATCTGTTACCTGAATCTTTCCGCCATATTCAGCTCTACCTGCAGAGCGATAAACATAATTAGAGCCGCCACCGCCGCCACCGCCACCAGCGTAAGGATCATCTGGAAGTTCGAAATTTATATTGTTGGTACTCATGGATTCAGAACCAATTACATATATATTATTGTAATTAGCATAATCTTCAGTAACATTTTTACTAAAAACTAAATTCTCGTTTTCATCTAAGGTATAAGCGGGAGAGGAATAATCTGCATTAAAATTATTCATGATAACGACTTCTGAGTTTTGAAGTTGAGCTTTGTTCTCAAAGGACGAACTATTCATTTGTTTTTCCAGGGTAGCTGCTCGGGGATAGTAAAGCTTTAGCTTTATACCATTACTAAGTTTTTCATACTCCAGGGATAGCTCACTTAACCTAGTTAGATCACTGTATATTTCGGAACTGGTTTTTGAATTAATTTGAATCGTTGATAATTCGACATCGTAGTCTCCACTGACCTGTTTTAATGTTTGCGAGAAAATCAGTTCATTAAAATTTCGGTTTTCTGATAATAAAATCACTTCTTTTGAAATTGCTTCCAATAATTTGGCCTGAGAATCGTCCAAAATTGGATGATTTTTCGTGTTATTTATCATTTCCTTTAGTGTAAAAACTTGCTCACTAGATGCCTGAGCTGTTTCTTTTGTAATTTCATCCTGTGAACAAGAACTCAGAATTGTTGTTGATAGGACTCCTAAAAATAGACATTTTAAAAAATTTTTTTTCATAATTGAATGAATTTAGTTAATGGTTAAAAAGAATTAGGTTAATAAAATTTGTTTGGGACCTTTAAAGTTTCTTTTCTATATAAAGTGATTTTTTATATACGTCTATTGATTTGCTTATCAAATATTTATAGTTTGTTCCAATGGATTTATAAGATGGTTGATTTTGATAAATGTAGCTGAAAAGAAATAATGAATTATGTGGTTTTACCACGTATTTTATGTGGTAAAACCACATGAAATATAAAGCAAGCTTTTTAGGAGAATCCCTGATTTTATGTAATATCCTATTTATAACGAAAACCTAATAAATAAGTGAAGAAGCTTTACTTCTTATACTTTTTGGCAATTTCATAAGCTTCATTAAATATCTTGAAATAGGTGCTTTCTATAGCTTTTTTGCCAGGTGGGGTAAATTTTTCGGGCAGAGCTTTTTTCATCTTTTGATATTTAAACTGGACCTTTTTCTCTTTACCATCGGCATATGCGACAAACTCCCCGGGTTTTAGCCTAAAGAATAGATCTGCTCGTAATTTAGAAACCTCTCTCTTGGTTTTAGTTATCCGGGTATCAAAGTTAAGGCCTTCCCCTTTACTGACACTGACGGTATCGCGTTTAACCAGTTCAAAAAATTTCTCATAGTAGGCAGCGGTTACCGGATCGTTAACTTTTCCGAAGAACTGGTAGGAAAGGTTCGCCAGGATTGCTTTACTGGCCTTTTCCCCATAGAGTAGATCATTTTGCACTTTATCCTGGAGGATATATAGGGTGGCAATGTCATAACTTCTTAAGGTAGCCGGTATTCGGTGCATATGCAGGAGACGGATGGTTGGGGCTTCCTCCATTAAAATGAAGGCACTATTTCGATCTCTGACACTCATCTGTTTAATAATGGTATGCAGGATCATAGCGATTACCGGGGAATAAGCCGATTCGTTTTTTGGATTATTTACTATAGTAACCACAGCCGGATTTTTTGGATTATTTAAATCCAGGGAGATTTCGTGACCTGAGAGGCAAAAGAATATTTTGCGTGTAGTGATCTTTTTAAAGGCATTGGCCAGGGTGCTTTTTACCGCTGCGGTCTGCCTTTCTGATTCAATTCCACTAATAAAGGCATCAGCCATTGCCCTGGAAGTAATATCTGAATTTAAAAATTCTATGAGCTGATCATTATTCATTTGCTGGTATAGTGCAATTAGGTGTGGCAAAGTGCAAAATTTGGGATAATAGGTTTTAAGGTTCCAGATCATTCCACATATGATTCCTTCAACGGCATCATTAAAGAAGCGAGTAGTACCACTGGCATATTGCTCTTTTTGTTCGAGCAGATTTTCCATGAGTACCCGGGCGATTTCATTAACACTTTCCTCATCGGGAAGGTATTGTGGAGCAATAGGATTTACCTTGTGGTAAACAGGATCAAAAGAGATAATCTTGAACGGAAGATTGGAATTTTTGAAAAGGGGATAGGCTATTTCGGTGAGTTCAAAATTTTTATAGTCGTGAATAATCCCGCAGAAATTATTTCGGGACAAATGTTTTAAAAAATTATAGACCACACTTTCGGTCTTTCCGCTTCCGGCCGCACCGGTTATCGAAACTCCACGTTTAAGATTTTGGATAGAGAAGCTACCTGAGTCCAGCGCAAATTTTACACGGTATTTTGAAGCAATGGTTTTATTGGACTCGAAACCATAAATAAGCAGGAGGATAAATATCAGGGGAAGGCTAGCGCACATGATAATGATATAGCCTGCCTTGGGATATACCATAAACAGTGCATAATTAGAAACGACTAAAATACCAAAGCACTGAAAAAAACTTAACTGCTTGAGGCGGTTTAGTAGTGCGAAACCACCGGCGATTATAGCATAGGAAATAAGGAAATAGAGTATCATATGTTTATAGATTTAGTAACCAATAGAACTCGATTTTAAACCGAGCTCTATAGCTTTTTGAAACTGTTTTACGGCAAACCGGATCCTGGCATCCGGAATTTTAGAAACTCCAGTATTTAGTATTCCCATCGCCACTTTCCGCTCGTTGGTTGGCAGCTTGAGAATCATGGAATAGTACTTTTGCGGGGATTGCAGGTAAGTTTTTCTGGCACTATATTGTTCCACAAAATTCCGCTTATAATTAAATTTTTGGTCGAAAGTTTTCTCTGCCTTTTCAAAGAAGCGATCCCTATCAAACCCCCGCTTTACGATCTTTCCGTGTAGGGACACTTCGGAAGCTTTATACTTACTTCCCGGGGAAAGGCTAACAGTATTAGATTGATCTTTTCGGCTAACAATAAGATGGAGGTGGGTTTGATTCCCCTGTTTAGGCATTCCTTCATCAATGAGTTTCCCTTCAATTTTATGAGGAGCTTCCCTTTGTAAACTCAATATTTCTTTTCTAATATTATGAGGCTGGCCGGGAATTTCACCACGTTGCACTTTTCGCAGCTCATTCTTTAACTGCGCTATCTTATTGTTATAAGGGGCATTTTCCCGGACTTCTTTATCACGTTCTTTGAAAGTTCGGGAGAATTCCATTTTCGCATAATATTTTATATCGGAAACCTGAACGGGTCTGCCATTAATTTCCCGGTTAAAGGAAGCGGCATAATCCTTCATCACTTCCCGGGTATATGCTTTTAGTTTTTCCGGATCATTTTTGATGTGTTGCAATTCCTTTTGGGAGGGATTAATGGTCAGGGAATAGTATCGGGGTTCGGTAGTCTTAAGCTTTGCCGTATTCCCATCAATCTCTTTGATGACCTGATCGCGTGTAATTTTCTCCTGGGTTTGATTAAAAAAGTATTCCTGTGCCTCCGGCAGGCGGTCCGTATTTTCCTTTTCCAGGTAGTCTACAAAATCGGCTACACTACTGGAGAAGGCAGGGCCTATTTTCTGTGGGCTAATCGTGATATACATGATATTTATATTTAAGGGATTTTAGCTCATCATATTCCATATTGACTTTCAGGTAAGGATTTCCGAAAGTAGGTTTCACCAGTTCTATATTTTTAAGGACCTCCTTAAGATCTTCTATTTCAGGTGGAGACTGCGGCAATTGGGGGGTTATAGGTTTATGGGCCAGAGTATTTTGCAGTGCCTGTTCAAAAGAGGGAGGGAGTTTCTTTTTAGCTTTTTCAGGGAGGCTTTCAAATAGAGCGGCAAGCATGGCCTGGGTAGGTTTTGTTTGAGTACTTTCAATAGCCCTTACTATAGCAATAGAAGCATTGATTCTTTTCTCCAGGTGATGTTCCAAGGATTTCATATTGGGGCCTAGATGTTGGATAGGAGAGAGCCTGTTAGTCTCAAAAAAGTCCAGCATCAGATCCAGACTGGCCGATTGTCTAAGGCCTAATTCTTTAGTAAATTTTCGGAAACGTTTGGCCACCGAAGTTTTAATACTTAGGTTTTTAAAGGATTCATTTTTGCTTTGTTTTTTCATTTTTCCGTGAAAAAATTGTGGCTATTACTGGGCTTAGAAATTTTTTCCGTGAAAAAAAATCCATTAGGTCCTAATAGCTCATAAAATTGAACTTCAATTGATATCAAATAATGGCAATCACTACGAAAAAAAGGACTTAACATCGCAGCGCGTGTTACCCTCTTGCTGTCCTTTTCGTCCCGCATACGGGACGATTTATTCTTACTTAAGGCAACTGCATAAAACTGCAGTTAAAAAATTTCACGTTTTCATATTAGTAAAGCACTAAATAGATTCTGCTGCGGTTACTACTAAATATTTAGGGTTGCTTTTAAAATTAAAGCAACTGAAATGGGATACCAATAAAAGAAGGTTAATTGAATACTTTGGGTTGATAAGATATGGGTTGCCGGTAAAGGGTAGGGACCATTTTGCTAAGGATTCATTTTTAATCAAATGCTCATATTTAAGGCTAAATTTTAGAGTTAATCCACTATGAGAAATCTGAAAATAAATTCCAGGGATGTAAAGTTTTATCTATTAGGGATTTTAAGCATGTTTGTACTGGCTACAATTTATGATTGGGAAGAGAATGTTGCCGCTTTTAAAGAAGGCTTTGAGTCAGCGCATAATCCCGAATTTAAATCTTTAGAGTAGGGAATTTATTAAGCCCGTCTATTTACCGGGTAATTCTTTATGCTATACCTTGAACAATTAGCGGGTAATAAAAAAGCCCTTTAAAAAAGGGCTTTAAGTAGACTAAGATTAGACGGTATTATAGGATACCATCATCGGCGAAGCTATAATAATTCCCTTGGGGATTCAAGATAATATGATCCAAAATTTTAATATCTAAAAGTTCCCCTGCTTTTTTAATTTTTTGGGTGAGTCGTTTGTCCGGTTCGCTGGGTCTTAATGTTCCGCTGGGATGGTTATGCACCAGGATTACAGCTGTTGTTAAGCTTTTTAATAGTATGGCAAATAAAATACGGATATCTACTAAGGTACCCGTAATACCTCCGCAGGATAGCTCATAAATTCCTTTTACCCTGTTAGAATTGTTAAGTAGTATAATTTTAAAACACTCGTGCAGGCCAATGGTATTTTTATTCCATTGATCAAAGGCCAAATCAGCAGCACTTTGAGAGCAGGTTATTTTGGGTAGCAAATTTACTTTCAGACTACCGCTGTAGCTTATAGCTATTTCATTAACTTTGGTTTTCATTATTAGATTTTTTATGTTTATTAATGCAGAGGGCGCAATTTTGGAGACTGGCGCCCTCTTTTTTTTAATTTTAGAATTAAAAATTCTTGATAGCTTAATTACTGGAAGCTTCATTACCTCCTAAAAACAAGATTTCACTTGTTAAAATTTCGGTTACATATCTTTTCTCACCTGTCTCGGTTTCATAGGATCGGGAAGTTAGTTTCCCGCGGATAGCGACTTCTTTTCCTTTATCGACATATTTCTCGATAAGCTCTGCCTGTTTTCCCCAGGCTACTACATTGTGCCAGTCGGTTTGTTGAATTTTCTCCCCTTCCTTATGGTAGTATTCATTGGTAGCCAATGAAAAAGTGCTTACTTTTTTACCACTCTCGAAGTTTTTGATTTCCGGGGCATTCCCCACATTTCCGATTAACTGCACTTGGTTTCTTAGATTACTCATAATTAAAAGATTTAGATACCTGCTTTTCTTTGCAGGTTGATTAAACATTGATTTACTTATTATATCCGGAGCGTTTTCCTTTTTTGATTTTTTTACTTCGCTTCCGGGTATGTTGTTTTGAAATGATTTCATGATTTTTATTTGTTGATTTACTTCCTATAGAGCCGTTTGCTGTTACCTTTTTTGATGCTGATACATTTTCAATATTTAGAATTAGGGAAGACTTATAAAAAGGAGTAAGCGACTGGCTTATGCAGTCTGGACTAAGTTCTAAATATTGGTATTTTGCATTACAAAAAAGGTAGGGACAGCTACGGCCGGGAAGTAAATGGAAATAGTGAAATTGAAAAACAACCGGAAGCGAAGTAAATGAAAGAATGGTATTCTGATATAGCCACTTTCAGTTCCGAAAAGTATCTTAGAAATTTCTAGCTGACATGAAGTTTCACAAAATGAGTACAATGTGGCAAACGGAATTGAGTTTAGCTACGGTTATTGCATAAGATTTTGGTAAGTTTTATAAAAATAAAAAATGATTGGCATTTGAATTGCAAAAAAGATGGCGAAGATAAATGCGAATTAGTATTTGTAAGCAAAGTCAATTGTTATCAGTTAACAGAATCGTTGTTTTAGCGTCCTAAGGCAAAGCCAGAAAACTTAAAAAGGTGCGAAATAAGGATGAATATGCTGTTAAACATCCTGTTTAAGGAGTCAATTTTATGGTTTTAATTTTAAGCCTGAAGTGTAATTAATCCTAAGTAATTAAGGAGATTCCTTCGGAAATGGGACCCTGAAGGATATATCCGAAGAAGAAATCTGGAGTAAGATTGGCAAGTAAAGTACATTCGAACATACTTTTTACATAATATGCAAATATACAGATCTAATCAGGTATGGGGTATTACCTATATCTCCAGAAAAATATGATTTATGTATTGTACAGCTATCATTGATATTTTAATAATTAATAATTTTGGCCCACTATTCTTTATTTTACTCATTGATTTCTTGTAAAAGTTGCACTATGATGGGGGAGTATGACAGTGTGCTTGGAGGAACAGAACAAAGCTTGTCATAACACTTACTAATAATTCATCATTTACTTGGTAACTTGTAGTGATATTGACTATCCAACTACAAAATTTAAAAATCAAATTTATACCCTTTTTGGGAGGTAAGTTCAAATTGAATTTGAAGAATCCGTTAGTATTATTAGAGACAAAAATTCGACGATTTAAAGGAGATGAATTTTATGTTTTGTGGTACAGGCACCTATAAATCGATGTTTTTTAGAGGTTTTCCATAATTGAATTCTTTGGTTATTTTTAACGAATACATTTTTTATTTACTTGTTCGAAAAGGCGCTGAGTTTTAAATTGTTTGGACTATAAAAGCTAGCCTAAGATGGGTTCAATTGAAAGATCTGCCTGGTATTTCCGCTGGCCAGCATAACTCATTTGCTTGCTCTTATTTAAAAGCGACTATGATCTTTCCAAGAAACATTTAATAAAAATCTTTTGTCTAAGAGAGAGCAGCAATTATGTTTCGGCCTTTTTAAATGCATTTGTAGATAAGTCCGGTATAAAGTTTCTTGTATTTATTGACTGCCTTTTGCAAAAAAAATTATAAATTTCAAATCGAAAATATTCTTAGAGAATTCTACCCTACGATTTCAGAACTGGTGGTTTTATTTCCTCTTATTGGAAAATGGTCCCTTCCGAAAATGAATTCAACTTATTAATAGGTAATCTGGAAAACACTTACTTGATTGGAAATAGGAGTAGAAGCTCTTCTTCAAGAAAGTAAGTAAAGAAAATCTTCCTAAAGAATTTGAAGAAATGATCTATACATTATTATAAAAAGAATGTCTTAGTTTAAAATATAGGATTATGAAGAAATTTTTATGGTTATTTTTTTTGATTCTGTGTATGTCCTGTGAAACAGATGATGATTACTCGGGTATCAATACTTCGGTTAAATTGATTGAAATGGAAGGGGAAGGTGGAGAGGTGGAAATAAGCCTAAACTCTGAAGACTGGTATATATCTTCCGTAATCGGAAAACAGAGCGGTTCAGAGATAAATGGAAATATTTATTCCTTAGAGGGGGATCTCATAAAAAATAATACAGCTTTGGAGCTGGAAGGATTAGGTGAAATCGAAGCAAGCTGGGAGGATAAAGGTTTTTCAGTAGTTCGTGAAAATCCATCTTCCCTTGTTTTAGATTTAAAGGAAAATCTTACTGATAATACTTTTAATTTTGTTATACAGATTTCATCAGGTCAAGATATTGCAGAAGTCAGTGTGATTCAAAAAAAATCTCAAGGCTATAGTTTTGGGGGTATTGAATATGATTTAAATCAAATAGTGGAAGATTCTATTTTTACTAAAAGAACCACTTCATTTGCATTTGAGTTAGTAGAACCGCAGAATTTTTCTTTTAACCCTTATGGTGGAGCAGATTTTTATACTAAATCTAGATTTCAAAGTGATATAAGTAATTTATCTTCATTTCTAAAGCAAGATTCCTTATGGGTTCAAATTCCTGTTAGAGATGGAAATGGCGAGATATATCTTGAAGAAGAAATGAATATTTTATCCTCTTCCTGGGCAATTGAATCCACTGGTTTTAGTGATAAGTTAGAGACTCTGACTTTACCCTCGGGAGACTCAAAATTCGATGTAAATTTAGAATATTTAAAAACAATAATTCCCTATACTCTTCAATTAACAAACAATCGAACTGGAAACAAAAAATTATTCGAGGGTGAACTGCATAAAATTGAAGCAACCGGAGAATATTCTATAATATGGCATGACTAGTAATAAAGTTTGGCCGGGACACTATTCCGTCAATTAAGTAAAGTTAAAATAACAGGGGTTGGACATTTTAAAGTCTGCCCCCTTTTTTGATAGACCGTAAGGAACTGAATTAAGATAATGCCACAGTTCCTGAAAGGCATTGACCAGTTTTTAGTGACTTCCCTTGTAGCCAAATATACGGATTTCATCACCGCCTTATCTGTTGGGAAGGAAAGTTTATTTTTGGTGTACTTACTGATTTTCCCATGGAGGTTCTCGATAAGTTTCGTGGTATAAATGATCTTTATTATCTCCAGGGGAAACTCAAAAAATATCGTAAGGTCTTCCTAGTTATCCCTCCAGCTCTTAATCGCATAAGAGTATTTTGCCTTCCCATAGCTCTACATAATCATCTATGGCAGCATTAGCAGCTTGCTGATTGTGTGCATAATAAATATGGTTCATATCTGCCGTAAATGCTTTTTTGTTCTTCCATACTATGTGCCTGCAAGCGTTGCGTATTTAATGTACCACACAGATTGGGTTTTGGACTCAGGGACCCTGATGGTATCGGTAAACCCGTTTAGGTTGTGGTTGGCCGTGATACGGATATCTTCAGTTCCTCTAGATATTATATGAGTAAGGACACTCATCCAAAAGGATGCAAATTCATTTTTACCCAGCCCAAGTCCTACTGCTATGTATATTGTCTTGTATATGACCTTGGATTTCTCCCGTACTTTGAAGTCGATCCCATCCATCCAAAAATAAGACATACTGGTTATAATGGAGGGTTCTGCCAGGCCACGATATCTTCAGTGACCTTCTCGGTAATTCTAGAGATGGTAGAAGTGAAAACCTCAAAATTATAAACTTCCCTGATCTGTTCTTCAATATCGCTATTGCTTATTCCTTTGGCATAGAGGGATATGATGACATTTTCAATACCCAGGGCCATAATCCCATGCTTAGGAACAATCATCGGCTTTGGCCAAAACCATTGCGGGTATTGAGATTGTCGGGCTTTTGGCTCTTGTCATAGCCCAGATGGCCATCCAGTTCTCCCCTTCGAGCATTTTTTCACGTTTCTGCAGTTGCTTTAAAAAGCCATTGAACTCGTCATCGTTTTTAAACTGCTTTAAAAATTCATCGTCAAATAAATATTCTTTTTTTGTTTACAGAATTTACTAGATAGTGCTTAAGAAACTGTTTTAAAATAATACCTCAGTTTTTTATAAGCATTGACTACTTTTTAATGGTTTCCTACAGATTTATCTCTCTAGAAATGGATTGTTTATTTTTGGTGTACTTCTCAAACACCTTCCTTTCATTCTTCATTATTTTCTTTATTATAGCTTTACTTACCTCATTACTATTGTCCAAAATTTTTTCCTTTTTGACATTTTAAGGGCACGATGAATATCATGAATTTTAGTGGTTTAACCACATTTGATGTGTGGGTTTTTAATGAAAATTAACAAAAATTATGAAGATATTTGAATAACCTTAAATCTATGTAACATGAAGAAAAACCTGAAAGAATTCTCGGGATTGGAGAGAATCTCGATTTTTATAAGCTGGTTACCCAGTCTAAAACCGAGATAATAACTTTAAGCGCAAAATTTACTCTCAAGAGATAATTGAAAAGTAAATATACCTTTAAAAGCTTTATTCAATTTAAAAACAAAATTATAATCTAATTAAAAGAAAAGTAAAATGAATTTACAATTACGAGCTTATTATCGCCTAATGATTGCTATCGTATTAACTAGTTTAGTTTTATCGTGTAGTGAAAATCAAATAGAAGAAATTCCCGTTTCTGAAAACGAAGAGAAACTCATTCAGCAAGCTGATCAGGATACTCTTGTTGGTCCAGTTATTGTACCCTTAGAAGGAGATAGAGACACCTTGCCTAAAATACAAAGTAAGAGTGCGAATTATTCCGCTGTTTACAATGAGATTATGCAAATTAGAGACATCCCGGTTTATATAAAAGTAAAAAGGAACACTTCAGGCAAAAGATTTTTAATGACCCAAGGAAAAGGTCAGGAACTTAAGTGGGATTATTTTGACGAAGGATTGGATCATCAGTTTTACATTAAAGTGCTCTCATCCAGCACAGGAATTCCTGCCCTGATTTATTCTGAAAAGGAAGACATGCCAATTAGTGTTGGTAGTTATTCGAGTAGTCCTAATGATATGATTTTATATACCAGAAGTAGTGCTTCAGGATCAATGTTTGGAGCAAGCTGGGATTTATTGTATGGTAACAGTGAGAATTCATATGTGTTGGAAAGTCAGGATTATATAACTACTGGAGCTTCGTATTATGATATGTATAACAATGTTATCACATCATCTGGAAATGCTATCGATTTTGGTAAATATTATAATAATTTAACTCAAGAATTTGAAATTATACCTGTAGAGGATTTCAAGATCAAGAACGTGCAATTTATTAACGACAATACAGCTTCATTGGCGCAATTACCAGATAGAATTATTTCGTCTGTATATGTGAACGATTCTCCTTTGGAACAGTCTAAAACTATTACTGTTTCCGAACAATTACAGGAATCTTCGGAATTCAATAAGACCACTAAGTTATCATTAAATGTATCGACTTCAGTTAATGTTAAGGTACCTTTCTTTGCTGAGGGGCAGATTGATGTTTCTACTACAACAGGCCGGGAATGGAGTTATGGAGAGAGTGAGACTAGTACTAAAACTATTTCTCATTCGTTTCCTTTAAGAATTCCACCCTATTCTAGAATTGAATGTGAGATTGTGCTTAAAAGTTATGAAGCCGATATTAAATATATTGCTACCTGTGAAGGGTTGGAAACTGGAACTGAGGTAGACATTGAAGGAAGGTGGATTGGAACTACCATTAATGAGGATTATGTAAATGTAAAAACAACAAATCTTAACGATCCGTTAATGGTTAGAGAAATGAAAATTCCTCTGAATGAATTTAAGCAAAAAAGAGAAATCAATGTTAATTACAAGTAAGCCTAATTGTCATAAACTATTTTTATTTATAGCTCTTTTATTTATTTGTAGCTGTGGAGCACGAAAAAGCATGTTCTCTGATAATAGCATACACAAAGGAATTTCAAAAACCGAGTTTATTGAAAAATTTGGTACGCCTTTTTCGTCAAGTTTAGAAGAGGATGGAATGGAAATTCTGGAATATAAAGAAGTTGTGGATGTGAGAGAGTACACTTATGTGTTATCATCTAAGTTTTATTTTAACAATTCAGAGTTGGTAAAAATGAAGCAGGAAGAAAATGAACCTCCTTGTGCTAATCAAATAAAGCTGAGGAATTAGAAGCTGATAATTTATTGGGTGAAGTGAAAAGGGTGAGGTCAAATGAGATCTCACCTTTTTTTTTGGTAATAGTAACAACAACTCTTTAAATGAATTCTCAATATTTTTAGGATAGATTGCTCGGTTAGGAAATTCGTACTAATAAATTGATTTTACAAGGTTACGTTATTTATGACGGGAAATATCCCATTTGACTAAAATAAATTTTTGAAAAGTGGTCTCTGAAAGCTTATAAACTAGATGAGATTCTTTGAAAGTAATGGTGGATAGCAATATGAATTTTATTGGATTCAAAAGTAGGAATAAAGTTGATGGATGATTTTAACTAACCTTGAAAATATATTTCAGAAGATTTTAAAAACAGAAAAAGGCTATCCAAATATTGAATAGCCTTTTAAAAGTCAATTGAAATGGGTCTGTAAATTAAACTCTGTCCGATGTTTCAATTCCCCTGGGGCTAGCCCCAGAGGAATTGGCGTGTATGGCCAGCGATATCCGGTCTCCAATTTTAATATAAAATTGCTGAATCGTAAGGCTCCAATTATGCAAAGGAGCGGTCCATTTTTTACAATTTTTCTTGTAGCCAGGTAGACTAGTTTAAACAACAACATATCATTGGTAACTTTCCTAATCTGGCGATGGAAGCCCTCTAGGCATTGGTGGTATAAATAATCTTCCTAGTGGGTTCTGGGTACTCAAAATACTGGGACAGCTGCTCAAAGTTACGCTGCCAGCTTTCAATTACTACAGGAAATTTACTTCCCCATTTCACTTATATATTCAATAGCCCATCTTCGGCTACATCTTTAGTGACGGCTCTATAGACCTTTTTCAGATCTTTCATAAATTCTTTTTGATCCTTCGAGGCGATATACTTCAATGAATTACGGATTTGGTGTACAATACAAAGCTGAACCGGAGCCTTTGGATAAACGCTCAAGATGGCTTGTGTAAAGCCTTTGAGATTATCCGTACGGGCAATTAGGATATTCTGTAATCCACGATTCTAAAGATCGGTGAGCACCTGTAGTTAGAAATTAGCACCTTTACTTTCAGAAATGTACATCCCCCGTATTTCCTTTTTTTTCTTTTGCAATACTCAAGATGATATAGAGTGCTTTATGGGTAATTTTTCCATCTACTTTAACTTTATAATGCATCGTATCAAGCTAAACAATGCGGTAGAGCGACTCTAAAAATCGACTTTGCCAGGCTTTGATATCACATGAATGATCTGATCTGGCTTAAAACCGTATGGGAAAGATCGGTATCGTAATATGCGCGGAGATGTCCCTGTAGCTCATTCCAAGGCCATAAAGACCGATGATTTTTTCTGAAAGATTATCCGCCAGAATCGTCTTTCTCTTTTTAACCAGTTCGGGTTGGAAGTTGCTTTGAAGGTCTTCAGGGGTTTAAATATCAGAGGAGCCAAAGCCACTTTTGAGTTTTTATTTCCCTTGCCATTACGCTTATTCTCCTTGGAGCGTTCATCGCTATTAAGATGCGAGTCCATCTCTGCTTTAAGGGCTTTCTCGATAACGTTTTTTAGCATCGGTGCAAAAGCACCGTCTGAACCAAAAAGGCTTTTGTCTGACATGAACTGGTCAAGCACCTTTTTTTCGAATTCTTGTTGTTCTTTTGTTGTCACAATTCTGTCTGAATGAAATTAATAAATAACCCTATTCAGACAGAGTTTAATTTACACCCTCATTGAAATAATCTATTTCCTACGAAGATATTTTAAAAGCCATAAGCCTGTTGTGTATTTTCATAAGGTTTGATGGAATGAGTATTATATATAGCCACTTTTCTTGGCCTTTTCCAGTAATGCTTTATTCCCTCCACCACTAACTCCAAAAATTTCCTTCAGTCTTTTCTTTCTATCCTCTACCGCCCGTAGCGATAGATGAACGAATTTTGTAAGGTCTTTAGTTTTGGTACCGAGTGAGAGCTGGTAAAGTATAATTCTGTCAATTTCATCTACAGAAGATTTATTAGACACTTCGGAACGAAGTATTTTAGCTATTTTAGGACCATAATAAGGAGGTGCATCTACTACCTTCTCAAGGCACCTCAGTAATTCCTTTGAGTTAGTTTCCCCCTTCAATAAAAAACCATCTGGATTAATATTAGAAAGAATATTATGTAATCTAAAAGAATCATCAAGTACGGTAAGTATAACAATTTTTATATCAGGAAATTCATTTTTGATTTTCACACCAAGATCTTCTCCCGAAAGAATTTTACTATTTATTTGAACCGGAAAATTTATATCTAGAAAAACTATTTGATAATTCTCTTGATTTATTTTATTCCAGGCAATGTCGCAGTTATCTGCGGTGTCTATTAAAAGCTTAATGCCAGAAAAATTTTTGTTAGACAATACATTTTTATAACCTTCCAAGATCATATGATGATCGTCTACCAATAATATCTTAATATCATTTGCTCTATCCATACAGTTTCAACCTTTTACTTTATTTAAATTCACCAATACTTCAATTAAAGTACCCTTCAGATTGGAATTCATGAAAAATGATGCATTTATATTTTGACTTCTTCTTTTCATATTCTTAAGTCCAATACCATTTTTTACTTGATCTATATTAAAACCGATACCGTTATCTTTTATCTGGAGTTTCAAAATATTTCCTTTTTTGTATAATTCAATCTTAGTTTCGGTCGCTTTAGCATGCTTATGGATATTGTTGAGTGCTTCCTGAATAATTCTATAAAGATTAATTTTAATCTCATTCCCAACTTCCTCCCATTTAACTGAGCTATCTACGAACAAGTGAATTTTATGATTTTGCTTTTTAATTAATTCCTCTAAAACCACGCTAAAATCAACCTCTATAAGAGAATCCTCATTTAGCCTATGGGAAATTAACCTGATCTCTTCAGCAATGTTCTGAATTTCCTCTATGTACTCATATCTTTTAGCCTGGACCTCCTGGCCTTCCTCATCATTCAAAGAATCTAAACTCAGTCTAACTCCAAAAAGTTTGCCTAGGACTCCATCGTGTAGTTCCCTTGAGATATGCTGCTTTTCCTTCTCTCGTCCTTCTTCAAAGTTGCGTTGTTGTGCAAGTATTAAATTATAAATCTCTTGATTGGCATACTGTTTAATTTTTATAAATTTATTTTTTGACCTCTGGTCTTTAATGAGGTACAATAATATTAAGATAAGTAAAACCACGAATGAAATTAGAGAGATTCTCAATATCCGCTGATTTAACTTTTCTGTCTCAGAAATATATTGATTAGTTTCAAACCGAATCCGCGCAAACTTATTTCTTATTGCTCTTTCTTCTTTTTGGAGACTATCATTAAGTTTAATATGAATAGACATATAATCAGATGAATTAATCGGATCAGCTTTGCTCAAAAGCAATAAAGAAGATAAATAATCTCTATTGTTGTTCATTTTTTTTGAGACCTCCATAGCTTCAAAGCCGTATTTCAAGGCTTTAATGGTATCCTTTCTACTAAGGAAATATTCTGATAAATGGAGCTTGTTTATTGATATTCCATCGTTATGTTTGATACTATCCCTTATGCTCAATGAAGTATAAAACATTTCGGGTAAATGTGATGTATCTTGACTTTTATATTTAACATAAGCTAGATTATCTAAAACCATAGCATAAAGTTTGGGATTCTCGTGACGTAAATTTTCGTAATTTAATGCCATTCCATATTTCTCCTCTGCAGATTTATAATGACCTTTGTTTTCATATACTACACCTATATTATTCAAATTCATTGGTACAAATCTAACTAAATCAGTTTTTTCTAGATACTCCAAAGCTTTTTCATGATAAGAAATAGCGCGGTCATATTCTTCAAGTTCATTGAAAATAATTCCTAGATTGTTATAAGCGCTAAATAGCTGTTTATTTTTATTTTTTGACTTGAAAATTTTTATGGCTTCGGTAGTTGTAATCTCACTACCAGTATAATCTCTAGCATTTTTTTGTACCATCGCCATGTTCAACAATAACCTGGCAGAGTTGAAATCATTTTGTGTAAGTTCGTAGATTTTTTGGCCTTTATAATAATGATAATAAGCACTATCGTTCACATTCTTTGATTTATAATAACTCCCTAAATCCCAATGCGTTGCAGCTATACTGGCAGAATCTTCTAAAGTTTTAGCTAGTTTTCTAGCTTCTTTATTGGCTTTCAAAAAGTTGAGCGAATCATTCAACTTAAGATATTGATACGAGATTTCGAGAAAAATTATATTTTTCAAACTATCATTATCGATTAAGCTTGTTTTATTACTTATCTTATTTAGAATGTTTTTTTTATCTAAAAGGGATAGACTATCGTGAGAAAGAGATTGTAAAAGTAACAGAGATTTATTAGATTCAAAGGTTTCTGATTCCGAATTATTATTACAAGAAATGTAGCAAATGATCAGTAGTAGTAAAAAAAACTTATTTATTTCAGAATATTTATTCAAATGAATACATTAAATATGTCTACAAACTTAATAATTAAAATTAAGACCCTTTGTTTTTATTTAAAGGGTCTTAATTTAGAAATTTAATCACCTTTCCGCTTTTCTTCTTCTTCAGCCTGATCTCCAGTTGCGACCGTAATATCTTCTATTTCCATTGAAGTATTTTCTGGCAACTCTTCAGGTTCGCAAGAATATGTGAGTAAAACAATAATAGATAAAATTGAAAGGTTTTTGAAAGTTTTCATGATTTTTGGGTTATAATTAAACAATGTATTACGACCCGAAGGCCGCTATGTGGCTCAGTGTTTAATCATGCATGATTGAACCAGTCAAACCTGGTTCTTAAGAAGCTTCTTTCTTAAACCGTGACAAAAGTATTTCAATCATTAATTGTAAGTCCTCTATTCCAGATAGTTTTAGCCAAATGGGCATTTCTATGAGGGACTGGTATATTTTTAGGAGTAATTGATCAAAAATGTAACTCTAAAAAAGATTAATTGAATGAAATTGCCTTCTCTGCTAATAAATTTTCTAAAGGCTGAAGATTGTGCCGGTAAGATTTTGAAAAAGGTAAACTAGTTGTATTGTAGTTTAGAAAACATTTAAGCTTGCCGAAATTAATCCTGTTGATATAATTTTTATTAACGATATAGCTATGATGAATTCTAATAAAATTTGAGGGAAGTACGGATTCAAAAGATTTAAGGGTTTTAAAAGCGCTAATTTTCTTTCCATTGGCGAGTTGAAAGTCGGTAGCATTATTATCCGCCTGTAAAAAAAGAATTTCGTCCAGGGGTAACAAAGTGTAATCCTTATATGACCTTAAGCATATTGTATCTTCCAGGAATTTCTTTTGCCCCCTAATTAGCTTTAGTATAGTCTTTCGAATTTCTAGTTCTTTCCCCGGTTTGAGGATATAATCAAAAAACCTATTTTTCAAAGCCCTATAGGCCTGAGACTTATTTTTTGATAATGCTACGAATAACGGTACCTGTTGAGAATAGTTATTAAATTCATCGCAATATGAAAAAACATTCCCCCAAGTATCACCCGTACCTGAATCTAAATTAACAAAAACAACCTCAGGATTGTGTTTCAGAATTAAATTCATTCCCTCTTCATAGTCTTCTGTAGTACCTAGACACCTAAAATTCGGAAAATCTTTGAATACTTCACATAGGTTACTTGTTGTTGTCTTGTCATCATTCAATATGAAATAAGAATTCAAAACCTTTTTTTGTCAAATCTAAAAGATGGGCTTGATTGGTCGACTTGGTAATTCCACAATTTCAGCGTGGTATAACCACGTATTTTTTGATTCAATAATTTATATAAACACTGAAATTCAGACAGTTATATTTTTTTCCGATTTAAGAATTTTTTTTATGCGGATTTACCACGTCAAATATTTAGAACATAGCTTTAATTTAGAACAACCCTTAATCTTAAATTATAAATTATGAAAAAATCTATTTTTACATTTATCCTGGGATCAACAATCCTACTTACTTCTTGCCAAAAAGAAGAAGTGAGCGAAACCACACCAAAAAGTGTAGCGGAAATTGAACAAAAAGATAAAATTTCAAAAGAAACCTTAGAGAAAATTGCTGCATTAAACTTCAACTCCAACGAAGTGGAAACCTTTGAAAGAACGATTTTAAACGGAGAGACAGAAGAGTCTTATCTTATAGAAGGTGATATAATATTATCTAAAGAACAGGTAGATGAGATGCAGCCGGCTAATATTACCACCAAGCAATACCGTACCTATAACTTAGTAAGTAGTCCTAGAACGATTAATATAATTGGATTTACAGGAAGCGGTTATGGCCAGGGATTAACTTCCAAACAGCAAACTGCATTGCAGCGTGCGGTTCAAAATTTTAACGATCTTAGTATAGGATTAAATTTCACCCTAAGTTTTGGAACTAATTACTCACCTTATGATATTGTAGTTTTTCAGGAATCAAATGGACAAGCAGGAGGTATTGCTGGTTTTCCAAGCAATGGGGACCCTTATAAATGGGTGACCATATACTCTGGAATGGAAAGTTATAGTACTAGCACCAATGAGCATGTAATAACCCACGAAATTGGACACAGCCTTGGTCTAAGACATACTGATTGGTTTAGCAGACAAAGTTGTGGACAGAGTGGTGAACCCGCGGATCCAGATGGTGCAGTATATATCCCTGGTACTCCAGAAGGATATGATTCAAATTCTTTAATGTTAGCGTGTTTTAGTGCTAATGAAAGCGGGAATTTCGGGTACTATGATGAAGTTGCGTTGGAGTATCTTTATTAGTGTTAGCTAATTTAATTAACAATTCATCATAGATTCAGAAGGGTGTTTGTAGGGAACACCCTTTTCTACTATTGAATTAAATTTCGAATTATTGTTGGAGCTCCATCCCTTTAGAATAGAGAAGTTCAAAACGTTTTTTATTTGTCTAGACTAAGCTAGATATGCATAAGTTTTGCTCCTAAAAAGGGATGATAGATATATAATCCTCCCCTTCAATCGCAAAGATCTAGGTTAAGTTTGCTTTCTCTAAGGGTTTAATTACAAAGAAGGCTGTGATGGATTTGCAATAGCTGATATTGCCGCAGGAAATGATCATGAAAGTACTCTAAAGGATTTAACGCAAGTCGTTTATAAAGTCATTCACCACTTGAAGCTCCTCAATTACTTTAAGAAGCTGGTCTTCCTTTTCTTATGCTTCCGATTTTTTTGTTTTTTTGAATTTGGAAAAAACAGTATTGGCCTCCTCTATAAGAAATTGCGTAGCCAGAGAACTATTTGCTGAGGGATTAGTTTTGAATTCCTGTGCAAGCTCCTTAAAAGTTTTCCGTGCTTTCAAGTCTCCATGGATTACTATCGTTATAAACTTGGATGGGAATTTTTTCGTGTCATAATTCAGTAGAATTAATTTTACCTATGACATAAACTTATTTTCCTAATTCTTAGGAGATGATCCGTATTTCTTGAACCATTTCTTCTAGGTTCGAAAGGATAAAAATCCGTTTCTCTTAGCTTTTTGGTTTTTAATTTTTTACCTGTTAAAAACATCTTTAAGCTGGTAGAAAAATCGTTCCATCAATCTCAGATCTTCGGTAATGATATTCGCCATACCTGTCATTTCTTGTTTAAAATTTATTTCTTTACCATAGCTGGTGATTAGTTCCTGTGGAAGTGAGACATCAATAATATAAAACCCTTTTTTGTCCGGGAAATTGGAGATGTTTTTAACTTTCCCTTCCAGAAATCCAAATTCAGTTTCGGGATAATTCTGAAGACTAATGTTAACTTTTTGCCCGACTTCAATTTTACCCGAATTTTGTGCAGGTGTTTTTAGCCTTGCGATAATTGAAGAGCTTTGGCTAGGTATCACAGTAAAAACCAGATCTCCCTGGTTAACCGTTTGGTTTTTGCTCCAATAGTTTAGAAAGGATACTTTTCCTTCAATTTCCGAGGATAGTACATAACTTAACTCCCAATTCTTGATGCTATTTTTTAACTGATGGAACGTTTGTACAACTTTTTTCAATAAAGTCATTTCTTCTCTTTTACTCTTTATTGTTGTGCTTTTCGATATTTTTTGAGCATCGCTAATGGACTCCCTTAACTGAGAAATAGAGGCTAAATTGTTCTTGAAATTGCGTTTAGCATTAAGATATTCTAACTGTTTATTCTCGAATTCTTGTGCTGATATTACTCCTTTTTCATAGAGGTCTTCGTGCCGGTCTAAGTCTTTTTTTTTAACCTTAAGCTCGGCTTGATTGATCTCCTCTTGAAGCTTTAAATTTTTTAAACGGACATTCAGTTCGTTTAGGGAAATTTTATTGGCGAAAGCCTCGTTTGAATAAGGATTCAAGTCCTTGTTGAGCTTATATGCCATATAACTGTTTTCAAATAAGGCGTAATCAGATTCAACATCTCCCAAAAGGAGTATTGGTACTTCATCTATGGGAAATTCAAAATTATCATTTTTCAATCCAATGGTGTCCAGAATTGATTTTAGTTTATAAACATCCCGGTAACTTGCGGAGTTCTCTATCACCGCCAAAGTTTGGTTTGGGTAAACTTTTTGTCCATCACGTACAAATATGCTATCGAATTTACCAGTTAACTTGGCAAATTCTTTTTGGGGTGGGACTTTAGTGGTTATAACAGCAGTGGAATTAACGATATCGGGATATTTGACAAACCAAGAAATGAACAAAAACATAATAATTAGCAAAAGGAAAAGTAGGCTGCCCCAACGGATCATCCAGTGCGGAACACGCGTGAGGATATCTTGAACTTCCTCGCTTCTTAAATCGGTATTTTCCAAATTTGGGTTTGGCATATTTTTTATTTTTCTTGGGGGTTGTAATAACCTTTTATATTTGGAATTTTCTCTTTTGTCAAATTTATATGGCTAAAATATTTCAAGTCTTGAAGATATGCTTGTTGGAAACTGAATTCTATTAAAGATGATTATTGTCCTAATTCCAGTTGATTTTTTACCAGGTCGAAATACTGTCCTTTTAGTGCAACTAATTCTCTATGGTTTCCTATTTCTGATATCTTCCCATTGTCCAATACTACTATTTGATGAGCGTTTTTAACAGTGCTCAGTCGATGGGCGATGACCACAACGGTTTTATCAAGAAAAAAAGTGTTTAGCTTTTTCATAATAGTTTTTTCATTATTAGCGTCCAATGCGGAAGTCGCTTCATCAAAAAATAAATAATCCGGGTTTTTATATACTGCCCTTGCTATCAACAAACGTTGTTTTTGACCTGTGCTTAAACCCATACCTTCTAAACCAATTTTTGTGTTATAGTTGAGGGGTAGAGTTTCTATAAAGGTTTTTATGTTGGCTACATCAACGGCATGTGACAACTTCTTCTTGTCGATATGATCTACCCCCACGGCGATATTATGCGCTATGGTATCATCAAAAATGTAACCTTCCTGCATTACCACCCCACATTTGTTCCGCCAAGTTTTTTGGTACACATTCTCCAAATCAAAGTTCCCAATCCTTATCTCTCCCTCATCAGGAGGATAAAATTTTAAAAGCATCTTCATTAAAGTGGTTTTACCACTACCGCTAACTCCTACAATAGCAGTTATTTTATTGGCTGGAATTTGTAAATCTAGATTTTTCAAAACCGGTTCGCTCGAACCAGTGTATCGGAAGGAAATATTCTTAATGTCTAAGTCTGAATTATGAGGGATTTCATTGGTTTTTTCTACATCTAGTTGCTCTTCATCCTTTTTGTTATGGATCTCCGCTAATCGGTCTAATGAAATCCTTGCATCCTGAACTTCCCGGATAAACTCGATAAGTTGAGCAATGGGCGAATTTAATTGCCCTACAATATAAGATATGGCCAGCATCATCCCCAAGGTAATTTCACCTTCAATAACCAGTAAAGCAGATAAAATCGTTATTAAAATATTCTTCAGCTCATTGATAAAGCCTGAACCCACGTTTTGATATTGTTCCAGTGATAGGTTCTCAATAGAAATTTTGAACAAACTTGCCTGCATATATTCCCATCCCCAACGTTTTTGTTTCTCAGCATTATGCAGTTTTATTTCCTGCATTCCGTTTATAAGCTCTATAACTTTGCTTTGTTCCTGGCTTACCTGGGAAAAACGTTTATAATCCAGATCTTTTCTCTTTTTTAAAAATAGGAAAATCCACCCAAAATAAAGCAAACTCCCAATAAAAAAGATGGCGAAAATTTGCCAACTGTAATAGGCTAATACAAAACCAAATATCAGTAAATTGAACATTGAGAACAACACATTGAGAGAGGAAGTAGTCAATATTCTTTCAATTCGGCGATGGTCATTTATGCGCTGCAAGATATCCCCCGTCATCCTAATATCAAAAAAAGAAATAGGCAACGCCATAAGCTTGATAAAAAAATCTGAAACTAGGGAGATATTGATACGTGTGCTTAAGTGCAGTAAAATCCAACTGCGGATAACCTCTATGCCTGTTCGTCCCAAGAATAAGAATAGTTGTGCAATAAGTATCAGGTAAATAAAATTGATGTCTTGGTTTCTGATTCCCACATCCACCACACTTTGTGTCAAAAATGGCACTACAAGCTGCAATAAACTCCCAGCTAAAAGCCCAATGACGAGTTGCCATAGAAATTTTTTATATTTAAAGATGTAATGAGAGAGGAATTTGAATCCCAGGCGCTCTTCTTTCTCAAACTCCGTTTGGTAAAACTTCGGGCTGGTTTCTAGAAGCAGAACTATTCCTTCTTCAGTCTCTTCAGTTGCATTTTTACCTATCCAGTATTCCAAAAATTCTTTTCTGGTATATTTCAGCAGGCCATGGGCCGGATCTGAGATGTAAAATTTATCCTTTTTAATTTTATAAAGAACAACAAAATGGTTTTTGTTCCAGTGGAGTATGCAAGGTAAATTTACCTCTGAGAGGGATTCAAGAGATATCTTAACACTTAAAGTTCTCAACCCTATATTTTCAGCTGATTGGCTTAGAGATAGTAAAGAACTCCCTTCCCTTGTTGTTTCGCTTAAAGCTCTTAATTCTTGTACAGAAATATTCTTATTATAATATTTAGATATTATTTTTAAACAAGTAGGACCACAATCTTTGAAATCGGGCTGTTTATAAAAGGGGAATTTTTTCAATTCTAGTAAAATTTTCTTTTTAAAGAGAGTAGCGTATAGTAGACATATAATGTCCTGAAATTTTAACTTTTAGCATTCTATTAGGTTGAGAACGACTAACTATCTAAAATAGATCAGTCTGCTAAAAGAGCAAGCTGAGTTTTATAGTATTTACTAAGAAAATAATAACTTACAAACTCGTGTAGTCTGTTCTGGGATTTAAATAATCTATTTATTGTCATATGTATATAACTACTAATTAAATAGTCAATTGTAACCTCTGGTTGCTCAGCTTTATAGTATTCTAATATTTCTTCCGCTATGGAAGTTACACCCTCTTCGTATATAGCAATCAAGGGAGTTAAAATTCTCAATTCATCACTTTTCTCAAAATTTTCAATTAAGTTCCTTTTTTCTCTATATCGATCGTTTAATTGTCTTTTAAGAGTCTTATTCATTTTATACTCATCTTCAAATGCATCTCTTAAAAATTCAACAAATGCAAGTTTTTGTTTTCTATTTAGTTGAAAGGAAGTTAAAATCGAATCCATTATTTTCAGCCCAAATAACCATCTAATTTCCTCCCCTTCTTCTCCCTGTATGTAACTTAAAAAATTAACAATTAAATTGCTATCAAGAAAGAAAAGCCTTTCAGATATTTCTATCGTTTGTGTACCATACCTTTCTATTTCTCTTTGGTAGGTATCAGTTTGAACCTTCCAAATGATATTTTCTTTCAAAAGCTTTGATATAACTGGTTGAAAGATGGAGATAACTTTGAAAATTTTCTCTTTGTCTGAGGAGAAAAATCGAATCCTGAGATGTGAATTAGGATCTTGATAACGAATAAAAAACCATTGTTCTATTATTTTATTGTCTATTAATTTTTGAATTAGAGGGTGAATAACTTCAACAAGAATTTTATCTGCAGTAACGGAACCACAATAAAGTTTAAAATATAACCACTCTTCACCAATACAAAATGTCCTTCTACCCATTATACTACTAACTTGTCTCATGAATTCTCAAATTGTGTGAATCATAATAAGAAAGGATAACTTGATTAGTATGCAGATCCTCCATACTTTCATTCTTTCCTTCTTGGACATATAAAAATTCCAAAAGTTTAAATTGCTTTTTGTTTTTGACTGTATCCAAAAACATGCGGGTTGAAGTCAAATTTTTAAAATTTATTAATAATTCATTATCCCCTTCAGGAAGTAATACCCAGTTTGGAATGTTTTTGACCTCCAAAAATTCTTTTAATTTTATTTCTAATTGCCGATCATTTTTACTAACCTCAAAAAGTTCTTCTATTTCTTCTTTAGATATATTCCAAAAAGCTTCTGATAAAATGATTCCTTCATATTCTATCCTTGGGACATACTCATATTCATTACCTAATGTCCCAAATTGAATTCCTAAGTTATCTCTCTGCTGATCTGTTTGAACATCACATAAAAAATTATAAATTGGCAAACTGTCATAAGTAAAATTATGTGCATTTGTATGTTTTGGTTTGATTTCTTTTTCAAATTTTTTACTAGTCAAAATTATTTTTCTCCCATTTTTTACATTAATCTGTAAATCCGAAATATTTATTTGATTTTTGAAAGATGCACTCGCTTGAGCTAGATATGGTATTTCAAAGTTTCTGAAATTTGGTCGCATTAGAATATTACCCACTCTTGACTCCGGTAAGTGGACAATTTCCGCCAGGATTTTATCTTCGTTTATACTATTTTCAACTTTAGTAATATTCTTTACGTAGTCTAACATAATTTTATCACCATGACAAAACCGGCCCATTAAGTTGGCAGCACTCGAGCCGCCGATGTATTTTAATTTCACTTTTTCATTAGCTTCTCCCTTTAAAATTTCAATCATTGCAGAAAAAGTTTCAGGTAAATCATCCCAGTTTGCCTGATAATTTTTAAAATCCTCATCTGTCAACTGTACAATGAATTGTTGGTTGGAGATCGCATTTCGTATTTTTTTATGGATTATAGAATCAATTTCCGACCATTTCATTTCAACAGGATCTTCTTCATTTCCATTTGCAAAATTTAAAGCGTCTATTAGTGGGTTAAAGTCTGAAATCCCATTTTGATTGTAACCCACACCCATTTCCACATCTAATGCCATCGCTAAGGGCATTTTCCTTTCCTCATAGCGCTCATAAAATTTTTCTTTGAACTGTTTTAGAAAAAAATTACTACTGGGTGGAGTTAATATATTCAGAATTCTTATTGCGTTTAAGACCCTATACTTCAAAGAATTATTAATAACATTTTTTTGAGGTTTTAAAATTAAATCTGTTTGAAAAAGATGCTTAATTTTAAAATCAACCTCTAAGCTTTCGATTTCTTGAATTATCTTTTTATAGGCATCTATAGGATTACCTAATGATTGGTCAAGTTTATTGACCCGTAATTCAATCTTTTCTACCTTTTTAATTAAATCATCGATACCATCTAAACCTCTTAATACTTTTAGAATTTGACTCATAAATTCTGGACCTGATAAGATGGGTGTCAACTCACTGACTAATATCTGATTATCAATTAAATTTTGGATAACAGCACTGGCTTCTAGAAAATCGGTATCTTCATCCACTAGAAGATTTGCTAATTCATTAAACTTGACACCATTTTGCGCTGAAATTAATATCAGTTCTAAATATTCAGCATATTTTACTCCAACAATTTTATGATGTCTTTTTTCGAATATATACTCAAATTCAACATAACGGTATTTGTCTTGGACTCTGTAAATACTATTATTTGTATAAAATTTTAATTGAGGCTTGATAATTTCATTTTCCGCTAGATTTTGTGCGAGCGAGATTAAATAGTCCATATCCAAACGGGTATGCCTTTGATTATCAATGGCATCGTTCATCTTTAAATTTATAGTCTCTCCGGTAGTTCCAACAGCGCAACCGGCAAAAAGACCAAATGGTGTACATCTTGAAGAAATTCGAGCTAGGTATTTTAGAAAAGAAGAAACCAGCTTTCTTTCATTCTTTTCACTCTTTTCTGCACCCTCAAACCATTTTTCTAACTCTTCATAAAATACCGGTGAAGCAAGATAAATAGCTTCTTTCACTATAGGATCTTCAAAAGCTTTTTTTAACTTAAGCTTTTCTACTTTATTTCCATTGGTGATTTTACTGTAATAAGATAATGGAAGGAGTGGTGTCCGAATAATATGATTGGGAAATGGGGAATATCTAAATCTACTCTTCATTACTTCTAATTAATCATTAAGCATTCGTCCCAGCTAATATTTTCTTTTGATAAGCTGGATATAATTGCCAAACCAATACCCGAAATTCCCTCTAAAACTGAGATGTCATCGACCCACCCGTTCGTAGTCTTTTTTCTATAACCGATATTTTTATTATTTTGTAATTTCTGATTGATCCCATCATTTACCCAATAATGATAAGCATTTCTAAAATTCAGGTGACCTGTTTGCCTATACATATAGTTAAATATTTGGGCTATACCGAATGAGCCATGGCATAATCCGGCATCAGCTACGCAAGTATCTTCTGCTTCGTATCTTAAAGATGCATGATTTAAGATAGCAAGGGAAGTCGACCTGAGAGAAATATCATCCAATGCATTCCCAGCTTGATATAAAGACAGACCGATTCCCAGATCCCCATAACACCAGGCTAAACGACTATTCCAAAAAATTTTTCCATTTTCATCTATATAACTCGGAAAGTTTGAACAAGAAAATTTACTTTCACCTCTATAGCTCAATATATAATTGATACCGCCTTCAAGCATTTTCTGAACCTTTAACCTTAAATCTTTAATTAAATATAACCGAGATAAAAAATTAACAACACTAGCAACTCCGTGGGCTAAGCCTAAATTATAACCTCTTTTCCCACTCTCATCAATTACCGACATCCAATAAACTTGATTATCTATTACAATGGATGATGATTCCAAATTTTCAATTAATGTTGTGAGAAAATTTTTGTATTTGTTCTGCGACCTAGAATCATTAGAATTTTGGTATCGCTTAAGAAAATAAAAACCACATCCTATTGCCCCGTGTAAAAAATCGTAATTTCTTTCATTTATATAGTTTATCATAGCCTCATACACGTATTCGTCTATATCAGCTAATAAGCTATCATCCGTATCTAAAAATCCTTTTTGCTTGAGATGACTAAGAATCCATCCCATTCCACCAATTCCACTGCAAAAGGATGGAATACCATTCCCCTTATTAATTATTTCCAAAGACTTTTCCAGGTTTTCTAATGCATAATCGGCATAATTATTATTATTTGTAAAATTGGAATAATAGAATTGAAACATTGCGACACCTGCTAATCCAACTAAACCACCAGTTCCAAAGTCTGTTTTTGTTTCTGCTGAAACTGTTCGACTTATTTGATGAAGGTCATTCAAAAGTGCAGCTTTAGGAAGTTTGGTAAAAGATAATGTTTTAAGCAAGTTTTTGATTTTTAATTTAGGATTCAATTAAACGCTCTTAAGCCACCATACCACTAAGGCATTTTGGAATTTAAGCTTACTTCTCTAACATAAATTAACCCGTCGTACAAGTCGAAAAGTGGATCCTTAGCGAGAGCTTTTTTTGCATATTTTGGAAGCAATCCTCCTCCACCTATGTTCAAATATTTTTTTTCGGATTTAATGAATTTTTTCATTGACTTATTTTTCGAGGCTTGCTGAAAATCAAAAAAGAAAAAATCAAAAGGAACTTCAAATAAAACCTCAGAAAATGTGTTAGGAAGAGGCTGGGATAAGGTTCCGGTTTCTTTATTTCCATTTTTATCAATCTTGGCTAATTTTCCAAAACCAAAATCAAAGCCTACTGAATAATAATCTTTTTTAAATTTCTTTTTTAATCTTTTCCCCAAAGAGGGCGTATTTTTGGGAAAGAGGGTTGCCTTATTTGCATTTAAATCGGGAAGTGAAGTTTTTTTGATATGTAAGTTGTGGGACCAAACCAAGCCTTTTTTAAAATTCTTTTCTTGCTCCATATTTGAAACAATTAAACTCATCATATTCCTATCTCTTACACTTTGTTTTGGTTCATTAATAAAAGAAATATAACTTTTTAAAGCCTCCAGGGCTAGAACAGCATCTTCCGTTTGAGAATTCAATTGATCTGAAACCTGAATTCTTTTTTGCAAATCAGTTAGAAGTTTTATTTCTTGATTTATATTTTTAATTTTATAAGGCTGAAAGACCTCCTTTGAATATTTTTTTAAAATTTTTTCTTCCTCATTGGTAAGTTCAAAATTTTTGTTGTCGGTTATATCTCGAAATATTTGCACTATATTATAATTAAACATAGGATCTATGCCATATACGCTAACCTTGTCAGCATCATCTTTAGTTTCATTATAACTCTTGAGCCATTGAAAAAAATCCAGCACCTCACTATTCTGCCAGGTTTTCTGACGAAATTCTTTTACCAACTTTCTTAAATCTCCTTCGCCCGAATTTAGGTATTCGTTTAAGTCATGAGCAGCACCATAACTTTCCTCAAAAAAGAGGAAATTCAAATTGTGATTTGTGATTAGATATTTAGTAATTGAAGATTTCAATTTATTAAATTCGGCATGTTGATGCGAGGAGCCTCCCAAACCGTAGATCTTGGCGCTTATAAAAGAGGAAGGAAAGGTATTTATTGGACGATCTATAACAGAGTCCACCTCTGTATTACTAATTTCTAGGCTGTGTTGTGTTAGCCAGTTTATTACATTTTTGTTTTGGGAATTACAATTTATAGCCAAAAGAAAGGCTACAGAATACAAAAACAATGATCTCAACATAATGCTATTTTTAATGAAAATAGATAATAGCTGAAAATCCAACTATTATCTATTTATAAATACCTATACTTCTGTAGTAGGCAAAATTTGGTTCCACTACGGACAGCCAGTTATCACGAAAGAACCTCTAGTACCCTTTCCACAACAAATAAATCCGTTCGAACACACATTAAAAGAAGTAGTTCCAGCTGCTTCCTTCCCTCCAGTTATTTGACTACTCTGAAGTTTACTTATGGATTCCTTCTCTAAATTGAACTTTCCTTTAAGTTTTCTTTTTTTCATAATAAAATGATTTAAATTTACCTACTCTATTATAGCTTTTCGGTTTACGCATTCTCCTTAAATTAGTCTGATTTATATCTGTGATGATTTATAAATTATTGGGTTTCTCTAAAAAGAAATTATATAACTTCACTTTGACTATTTTGAAGGTTTTTCTTAGGTTAAAATTAAAATTTAGCTTAAAATACTCCTTTTGTCAAACCACGTATTTACTGTGGAAAAACCACGTTTAACATATACATTGAAAACCTAACAAAGGGATAATTTTAATGGTTCTACTCAATTGAACCATTAAAAAAAGAATTGTTAGTTAATATGAAAAGTAGAATTTTCAATTTTGAAACCGGTAGAGCAATTTCCAAGTGAAAATTCAGTGAAGATGATATTATCAAAGGACTTGAAAAAGAGATTTTTGCATGTTAATGGTGCTAAAACATAATTAGCTTAAGGCCTATTGGGACCATGCATCGCGCAAAATGTGATTTCAGCAACTCAAATCATAGTAAGATAGTACTGTAAATTCCAACCTCCCCATCCGCACTTAGTTTTTAGGCTTAACTCTATGAGTTTTAAAAAAATTAATGTTGACCACCGAATTTCAGCGGCAGCCGGAATTTACCCACTATTAAATGTTATGATCTCTAATGGATAGAGGATTATTGTTGCGATTGAGTAGGACGAAGGCTAATTTGAACAAGCACCCAAGAAGGGTGAACGCCAATGGATAAAATTTTGATCTTGAAGCCCGCGTCAACCGATCGTAGCTGAATGGAGGAATCTACAAAACCTGGAAGAGCCCAATACGAGCAAGAAGGACACAGTAATATGAATCACGTAACAATTAACAATTTATAAAGGATACTGCTTGATTTTTACCACAATCGATTGCAAAAATTGACAAAATCACCTCGATATACTCTGCTATAAACAGTTTATGAAGTAGTCCTGTCTAATCATAAGCATTATGTTTAAAATTCTTTTCAGAATCTAAAGTTGTTGGCGTTTTGTAGTTTTTTTAATGTCTGTCGTTTTTTCTTTCGATAATTTCAATCGCTTTCTCTATCAATTCATCTCTTCCGGCTCTAATTCCTTCAATAGTGGGTTTCACTTCAATATCAGGTACAATACCGATTCTTTGTGTTGCAGTTCCATCAGGATAGTATACTCCTATCCCCGATATTAAAGTTCTCAATCCCCCTGGCAAAAGAATAGGAGATACATTCCCATCTGCTCCGGCAGTAGTACTCCCGATAACGGTAGTATTTTTTCCAGCTCTAAATGCCATGGCTGTGTACTCCGCAGAGCTTTGAGTAATCTCGTTAACGATTACAACAAGAGGCTTTTCATATGTCTGATCCGAAGGAGGTATTTCATCTCCTATCTTAAATGTAAATTCCCCTGGATTATTGATATTGAATTTTGTGAATTTTGCAAACTGTGTTGGAGAAGAAACAAAATAAGATCCTAAAGAAAAAGGAACAAAAGCCGAAGGATAATTTCGAATATCTATTATTATTCCTTTTGTATTTTTGAAATCTTTTTTTATTCTCTTGGTATCAGCTGTTTTTATAGATTTTAAATTAATATACCCTACGTTTTCATCTAGCATCTTGTAACTTTTCTTACTGTTTTTTCGATACAACGAATAATAATCGAGATTTTCTAATTTATAAAGGTCCAAGATCTTCTCTTTGGTGCCTGCCCCTGAATCGTACTTGATATTGATTTGATCTTTCTGAGATCTAAGCAGATCTGCTGATAAGTTTCTCATACGTACAGCCTCATTGGATGCAGGGTAGTAGTTTCTGATCATTTTAATAATTTCTCCAATAGGTTTATCATTAATATGAGTAATTACATCACCTATCTCCAAACCTGTCTTTTCTTTTAATTCTGGATTATAGTAGTCCGTCACTACTAACTTGTCTTCTATAAATCGAACATGTACAGGTGGGTAAAATTCCCCTTTCCATATATTGAGTTTGTCATTACCATCGTAGAGATTGGCGTGAGTATCTTGTACTTCTCCAATAAGTTTTAAAACTACAGCCTCATATTCCAATTCATTGTCTGCACTAAGGAATTGAGGGATGTATTCAGGTAAAATTTCATTCCAGTTTTTATCGGTGATATATTTATATGGAAAGAAATATTGAATCATATTCCAATATCTGTAAAGTGATAGTAATCTAAAGCCTTCATCAGGATAGGGCATATCAGAGTAGTCATTTTCATTAAGAAATTCAGGGTTTTCTGCAGGACCTAATCCTAAATAATATTTTTCTCCTTGATGTCTATTCTGATAAACATGAAGAAGTTGATTTTTCAGTTCCTGGTTAATGTTAGCATTTTGAATCCAATCCAGATCAGGCTTTAGATAGGTATTTGAAGCTTTTGCTTTACAACTTTTGCATACTTCTACTCGTCCATATTTGGCGATCCAGTCAAGTAATATCATATCCCTCTTCTTATTGTTAGAAGTATGGGTGTATTGGTTAAGCATCCGGAAAAGTTCATAATCCCAGTTGAAATTACCTTTTCCAATTTCAGGATGATAGTATTTCATGAATCCCCAAATTCTTCCCAATAATTCTAAATCAGCAACCAATTTCTCATTAAGAGCTGGAAACTCCACGTTTGATCCGGAATCAAACTCATCATCTTGGTCTGCTTTGAAGACTGGTTTTTCTTTTTCTTGCATAGATTGTATGTTGTTTCCATCAATAAATAATTTAAAATCATCGAACCAAACCTTACCTTGTCCAGCTAATATACCTCCTAAAAATATGGACGAAGCATTTTTGGGGAAAGGAAAAGTGATAATATATTTCGTCCAATTCGTGGTTCCAGAAATATTCCGTTCCTGCATGTTATCACCAGCTAAAATTTTATTCCTGCCATCAACCCGCAAAAGTAACCCTGCAAAACCTTCTTTTACTTCCTTGGTTTTCATAAAACCTTCAAGCTTTATCCTCTCACCCTCGTAATTACCGGATATTTGGTAAACAACACTCCCAAACTCACCTTCAGAATTTTTCGAATTAATCTGTGTAGCATATTTTCCCGATCGAACAGTAAGGGTATCAATGCTAACCTGATAAGTTCCCCATTGAAGCCAATCCTTTGCAAAAACAGTATCTGGGTTTAAGCATTCAAAATCAAGATTGAATTTTTGAACTGACTGTGCAGCGCAACTTAAACTACAAACAATTAGCAGTAATGGAAAAAAAAATGTTTTCATAGGGCAATTCTTTTGTTTTTCTTAATAAGAAACTCGATGGTCTATAATAAATTATATATAATGAATAGTGTGATGTACTTAAAGATTTAATTTTATATTATTTCAACTGATTGTTGTATTGAAATGTATTAGGTAATCAATTTTTTTCGGTGTTTTATATTTCTCAGAATTAATAAATATCCTTATAGCCTTACCGTAGAGTATTCAATTTTTCCCTTATTAGTCATAACTTATTTCTACATTTTTTGTTTCTGGTTCAGAAACTGTGGTGCTTTTTTTTGATAATATTCAATTAACTCCAGTCGTCTTCCTTCGAAAATAAGATCTCTGAAGTGGGAGTTACGAGCACAGAAATAGACAAAACGGAAAATTTCGTCTTCTGGAATTTGTAAATCTTTTGTGAAAAAATTGGTTGAAACTATAGCAATTTCTTTCTCAACCATTATCGCTAATTTTTCATTCTTACGAGCTTTTTCAAGTTTCTTAATCCTGCCGCTAATTGAGTTCCATAGAGTAAGCAAAAGACCATCTCTTGCAGATTCTAGTCTTCTTTCAATAGGGGTGAGAGATTCTCTATAAGATAAAGGAAAACCAACGTTAGCTTGATTAAAAGGTTTTTTCTTGGACAAATCTTGGTGTAAATTACCTGTTAAATTATAGTTGTTGATTATTACCTCCTCCAACTGGTTAATGTTTTCTGACATTTCAACTTTCAAAAAACCTGCATCCAAAATTCTCTTGGAGATTTTAACTTTCACAATATTATGTTGGATAGAGGAAAAAGCTAGGGTGTCATTCTTTTTTACTTCAATCTCAAATTCTCCTGAGAAAGAACTTATAGTACCGGTTTCCTGAGAGATATTAAGAATATGAATAAAAGAATCCTTAAGAGTATCACCCCTAATCTCTCCCCTTAAAATCGTATTTTCTTGAGAAAATAAAGGGTAGGTTATGAAAAAAATAATTACTAGTATAAAAGGAATCCTCATTTTTTAAAATTGTGGCCAGTCTTCTTCTACCGAAATGGCTTTAAAAGTATGGATATTCAGAAGGAGTACATTTTGAATTTCAGAGGGTTTTGGCATTAAATTTCTCTCGCGCTATAATGGACTTATAATAGCGATATAAAAAATCATAACAAACCATCTCATACTTTCGATTTTGAGAAGTGAACAGTCGGTTCATTAACATGTGTATATAACTTCCTAAAAGAACATTTAGCTGAATTTCTAATTCATTTTCTTTCTTATATTCCAAAATTCTCTCTGTTATGTTCTGAATATTTTTTGTTTTTTCTTCCAGGAGTTTTAATATCGGAGCATATTCCCCATTAGTCACTGTTTCAACCATAAAATCTTCTATTTTCACCCTTTTCTCTCGATACTTTTTGTCTAATTGTTTTTTAAGTGGTCGAGCCATTCCAAATTCCCGGCCAAATCCTACCTTCAGGCTTTCTAATAAATTAAGTTTAGTATTTGAAGAATAACCAAAATTTTCCAATAAGGAATCTACAGCTCGTAATGAGAACAACCACCTTACGTCTTCTTCTACTTCTTCATATCCTTTTGTCAAGTTTAAAAAATTAACGACCATTTGACTGTGGTAAAAGAATAAATCTTCTGATAATTCCATGGTTTTGTAGCCATAGCGTTCTAACTCTCTGTTGTAAGTATCTGTTTGCACCTTCCAAATTAAATCATGCATAACATATTGTTCAATGTAAAGCTGTAGTCGGTTAATAATTATGCTTATATTATGAGGGTCTTCATAATGAAACCTCAAACGAATGTGGTGTTTTGGATCGGAATATCGAATAAAAAACCACTTGTCAATAATTTTTTCCTTTAGTAGGGCTTCAGTAAGTGGTTTGATTATTTCTGCTAATATAGAATCAGAAGTTTTTGCACCAGAATAAATTTTATAATAAACCCAGCTGTCCCCAATAATAAAATTCCTTTTAATTAGCTTATCCATCTTTAATTTATTTCATTTTTGTAAAACGACAATATAATTTGATTTGTAAAAGATTTCTTGCCATTATTATTTTTTAAAACACCTGAATTGGTATGTAAGAATTCAGTCAATTTAAATTGGGGCCTATTTTTAACAGTATCTAGCAACATTTTAAATGATGTCAAATTTTCAAAATTGATTAGTAATTCATTATCTCCATCGGATAACATTGCCAATTTTGGGATCCTCTTGTTTTTTCTAAAAATTTTCATTTGAGTAATTAGTTCTTCATCATTTTCTTTTAGCTTTTGTAATGGTTCTATATCTGATTTGTTTATGTTCCAAATTGCTTCTGAGATAATTAAATTACTATATTCAATACGTGGTATAAATTCGTACTGATTAATAAAAGGTCCTAAATTGATTCCGATACTTTGTCTTTTTCCCTGTGTCTGCATGTCACACAAAAACTGATAGATGGGCAGGGCATTTGATGAAAAATTATGAGCATTAGTAAGTTTGGGAATAACTTCTTTGTTATGTTTTTTAGATCTCAAACGTACTCTTTTGTTATCTTTCATAGAAATGTACAAATCTTCAATTGGCAACTGCTTATCTATATTTAATAAAGACTTTGCTAAATATGGAATTTCATATTCTCTAAATTTAGGACGCATTAAAATGTTACCAACTCTCGATTCCGGTAGATGCACAATTTCTGCAAGAAGTCGATCCTTCTGGGTACTTGATTCAAAATCAATGATTTTTTGAGTATATTCATAAAGATTTTCATCACCGTGGCAAAAACGTCCAAATAAATTTGCTGCACTTGATCCACCAATGCTAACACACTTTATTTTTTGATTACCATCATCATTTATTTCTAAAACTTCAATCATTGCATTCATCGTTTCAGGTAAATCATTCCAATCTGCTTCAAAATCTTCAAAGTCCTCATCTGTTATTTTAATAATATAATCTTTGTTGGCAATTGCATTAAACAATTTTTTCTGAATTATAGAATCTACAGATGACCACTTTATCTCTTTAGTGGAATCTTCTTTTTTGAAAGGCACTGTTATATCATCAATTAATGGATTTATTTCTGTAGAACTGCGGTTTTGTTTATATCCTACCCCCATCTCTATATCCAATGCTTTGGAAATTGATACTTCTCTTTTTTCAAACCGTTCAGAAAATGCTTCTTTAAATTGATTGAAAAAGGTGTCTTTGGGAGGGAGGCTTATTTTGTTGAAAAGTACCATCCCTTTTTTTACATTTTCAACAACAGTAGTGTCTAATTGATTTTCAATTGTATTCAAGATCAAGTCGGTCTGAAACAGGTATTTTATATCAAATTCTGTATGCAACCCCTCTAATTTTTCACATATAGTTTTATAGCTCATTATGGGATTTCCCATATTTAAATCTAATTTTTTCAACTCATGGTCTACCTCTTTTAATTTTTCGAAAATGACTTCAACTTTATTTAATTTTGACAATACTTGAAGAATCTGTTCTAAAAATTCCGGACCAGAAACCGAAGGTTCTAGTTCGCTAATTAACAATTGATTATCTATTAATTCATCTATAAAGGTTTTAGCCTCTTGAATAGTTATTTCGTCGTCTACTAATAATTCCGCAAGATTTTTAAAACTTAACCCTGTTCTAGCAGCTTGTAAAATTTTTGTTATATACGGTGTCCTTTCAACTGCAACAATGCGATGAAATCTTTTACTATTTATATATTCATATTCAACATAGCGCAGTTTATTTCCCACGTTGTAGATACTGTTATTAGGAAAAAAATGTAATTGTTTTTTTATATTTGGATTCTGTGCCAAGTCCTGTGATAGTGCTATGAGGAAATTCATATCCAAACGTGTATGTCGAGAATGATTTTCTGAATTTTCAAGCTCCAGTTTGGTTTTATTTCCGAATTCCCCAACAGAACATCCGGCAAACAAACCGAATGGAGTACACCTGGAAGACATACGGGATAGATACTTTAAAAAAGAATACTTCAATTTTTCTTCTTTTTTTCCATCTTTTATTTCATGGTTTATCCATTTTAAAAGTTCCTCATAAAGTGGGGGAGAAGCAAGAAAAATGGCTTCTTTAATCATAGCCTCATCAAATAAACTCTTAAGATATTTACTTGAATCCGATTGTAAAGAGGTTATTTTTTGGAAAAAGTCAAAAGAATAAAGAGGAGCTCTTAAAACAAAGTTTGAGAAGCATTCGTATGGAATATTTTTCATTTATCGAATTTTTTTGTTATCCAATTAGTAAACATTCATCCCATGAATTGTCTCCTGACAGATGGCTAATCATGCTTAAACCAATGCCGGCTATTCCTTCTAAGACAGACAATTTTGCTTGATATGGTTCTTCAGGTCCCCTCCACTGTTTATAACCAGCGAAACCATCTTTATGAAAAGCTTTTTTCAATCCATCATCTACCCAGAATCCAGCAGTATCTTTATAAATCTTTTCTCCAGTCTCTTGGTACATCCGATTGAATATTTGTGCATTGCCAAAGGATCCATGACACAATCCAGCATCCCTAACCAAGCTATCTCCCGGTGAATTTCGGTTAGTGGAGTATTTAAAGATATTATTTGCTCTACTAGCTAAAAAAGAATCACCAAGGCTAATTGAAGCTTGCCAAATAGCGAGTCCCACACCCAAATCGCCATTACACCAAGCCACTCTGCTTTTTCTGCTAATTTTCTCCCCTTCTTTTATCCAACCGGGAAATAAAGAAGAGGACGCATTTTGTTCCTCTTTAAAATGACTTAAAATGTATTCTAAACCTCCCATTAGCATACTATTTACTTTAGTTTTAAAATCTTCAAAAACATATAGTCTGGCAAGGAAATTTACAATACTTGGTATCCCATGGGCTAAACCAAAGCTATATACTTTCTCATCTGTTTTTTTGTTAAGAACGGATAACCATTTAATTTTATCTCCTTCTTTCTTAGATGATTTTTCTAATAAATCAATTAATTCTAACAAGTAAATTTTATATCGTTTTTTTAATTTTTCCGATCGAGTATTTTTAAAGCGTTTTAAAAAATAAAAACCATATCCCAAAGCTCCGTGTAAAAAATCGTAGTGGCCTGCTTTCATAGTTGACGTCATTTCAATAAACAGGTAATTATCCAAACCTTCCAATAGTTCATCATTATCAACTTCCATAAAACCTTCCTTTTGAAGATGATTTACTACCCAACCAAAACCTGCTAATCCGGTACAATAGGTTGGAAAAATATTTCCCTTATTGATTCTATCGATTCCTTTCATTAATATTTCCAAACCCATATCTTCATAATTATTACTGTTTGAATATTTGGAATAATAAAAATGAAATAATGCCATACCAGAGATTCCTGTAAACACACCAATTTCTGGTATTTCAGAATAATTTTCATTAATAAGTTGATTAATTTCTTCAAGCTTACTATGTATTGTTTTTTGAGATTCTGTAATAATCACTGCTTAGTGTTTTTAAGTGTTATATTTATAATTTTTATAAAATCAAATTTGTAGAAAGGGATGTTTACAAAGCAATTAAGATATATCCTCTGCTTTCAGGAATTTAATTCTTTGCTTACTAAATTCAATAATCAGCTTTGAAAATGCAAAATTATAAGGGAAATGAAAGTTCAAGGTTAAAAATTAAACAGAAAGGGAAACCTTTCTGGGCTTCCCTTAATATTAATGTTAAGAATACATCAAACTTATGATGTTAATTACAAAGACCTGCATTACTTTGAACGCAATGAGAACCACAAGTGTCATCATAAGTAATAGTGCAAGCCGATCCGTTAGCAAGGGTAAGAGCTGCTTCTTTTCCTCCCTTAATATTTTGCATTTCCTCAGGCTGCAATTTGCCAATTGTTTCTTTGTTTAATTTCAGTTTACTTTTTAAATGTTTTTTCATTTTTATAAAATTTAATTATTAAGAAATCTCTATAAGTTTTACATCATTTGAGTTTCGTGGATGCTCTTGCAAAAGTTCTTATAATCCTTTTAAGTTTCTATTTACGTTGCTTATTTGGCTTTTAAATTATTATATTCTGAATATGCGGTCTACAAAATTTTCTATTCTTCGATCTATTCCGTAAAATTAAAATTCACTATACATTTTGAGTGAAAATAAAACCACGCTTTTTCCGCGGTAAGACCACGTTTAACTTTTATTATTTATTAAAGATTTACAGACTCTGGAAAATTTGAAGTGCAAGATTTCTCTTTGGAAGTGACATATAAAACTACCTTGAAAATAATTAGTGACTGTAATTCAAAATTTTCAGGTTGGAAATGAAAATTATTTTGGTCTATACTTTTTGCGACGAGATTCCCTTCTTGATCAAAAAATGAATTGTTGTACCTTAAACTGTGCCTCTTTTGCAAGTGATTTCCCCCGCTCTTATTGCAAAAAAAACGGTCATATTGTACCACCCTGACCAGATTAAAGTGAACCAACCACCTCGGCCGGGACAAACTCAACCATTTTAGCCAGCGTAAAGTGAGCCACTAAAAAATTGATTCTATTTGTAAGAGACGAATGTTTTTTTTTGTAAAAAGACCAAGGCCAACAAACAGATAGATATGCGAAAAGTAAAACAGATTTTTAGGTTGTACAGCCAGGGTGTTAGTAAATGCCAGATAAGTTCAAGGTTGGGTTTATCACGCAACACCATTACTAAATACATCGCCTTTTTTCAGCGTTACCAGTTTACAAGCTAAGAGGTCTCTGCCATGACCCTAGAAGAGTTACACAAACTTTTTAAGTCAGATCAAAAGCCAAAGAGCGCTCAATTGTTGACCCTGGAGAACTAAACTCCCTATTTTGATAAGGAATTGCGTAAGACGGGGGTAACCCAATGGGAGTCGTTATGACTCCAAGGTCAACGAAACCTTTTCTGATTTTGAGGAATATTATGGGGCCGCAGTACTGCCCACAAGAATATATAAACCCAGGGATATGGCCATCGTAGAAAACGCTGTACGGATTATATATACCAGGGTATTTGCACCGCTACGCCACCAGATCTTCCATAGCGTGCCAGAAATCAATAAGGCAATACTCAAACTTCTAAAAACACATAATGAAATGTACTTGCGGGGAAGAGATTACTCCCGCCGTTCTTTATTCGAAGAAGTAGTAAAACAGGAATTAAAACTTATGCCTTTAAAACGGTATGAGATAAAAGCCTACGTCAATGGGACCGTGTACAAGAACAGCCACATCTATTTTAGTAAAGACAAGCATTACTATAGCGTGCCCTACCAGCACATAGGGAAACGTATCAAAATCGCTTACTCGGATGCCTGGTGGAGTATTCTATAAATTTAAACACCTGGCCGCACATTCAAGAGCAGAAAGGAAATATGACTACACTACTCTTTTCTTTAATAGCAATTTGTATCATCTCGGTATCGGCCTCGGCCATTATTTCGTGGATCCAATCCTCATGTATCCTTTATACACAACCTCAAAATCCCCATAAGGTCAGTTTATTACCGAATTTAAGAGAACTGCGAAACAACATTCGAAAATCATTCTTTTACCGGTCGGGTGAAACTGACCTGACGCAAAGTAATACTATCATTTTTGATTTCATCTACATCTATCATAAATATCATCACATCTTCCTCCCAACTATCCTCTTCCTCAAATGTCTTTGCTACTTTAATATAAGGAGTAGTCCTGAAGAATTCGATGTCTAGGACTTTTTTGTTTTCTAAAAAGGATTTTTGCTTTTTTAGAATAATGGGTGGTTCGCCACCAAATTTTTTATAAGCTTCTTTTGGATGATTAGCATGAGTGAAGTGAAATTTATTCCCAGACCACGAATCTTTTTCCATTTGCCTGATTCGATAGGCTATTGATTTTTTTAACTTTTCTTCTGGTGATCCAGCTTGAACTTCTTCCGTAAAATCTGTTTTTTCCATTTCAGAGAATTCATCATTAAAAATTATAACAATAGTATCTTTTTTTTGGGAAAAACTTATAAATGAGCAGCAGGAGATTAAAAAAGTAATGATATATTTTTTCATTTTAATTGCAATTAGGTAGGTCTGTAGAAAAAGTTTCAGCACCTTCTTTATAAAAGGATACATTATCAGTATTATCAAAATACCCATCCCCCGCTTCTGTATCATCTAATCCACGATATGACATATACTCATAAAACTCATCCCAATCCCAATCGGCATTATCTTCATACCAGTCAAAAAAGCCATTATCATTCAATTGTGGGTGTATTTCTTTAAGGGCAGTTTGGATCATTTCGTGGGTCCAATCTTCATGTTTGCGGTACTTATTATAAAGCTCTTTGAACTCTATATCATTAGATATATTATTGTCAATATTCTTCTTTACTTCTGAGAATAATTTTGCGTGAAAAGATTCATGAACTAATATTTGTGCCTGTAAGATTTTAAAAGTGATTGGATTATTGCTTTACCGGTCTTGAAAACTTTACTTCCTTGAGCACAATACTGTCGTTTTCCATTTCATCCACATCTGCGATAAATATCATCACATCCTGCTGCCAGCTATCTTCTTCTTCAAACGTTTTAGCAACTTCATTATAAGCAGTCGTTTGGAAGAATTCTATATCCAAAACCCGTCTCCTATCCAAATATAATTTATGTTTTTTTAATTTTATAGGACGTTTTATATTAAATCTCTCTAAGGTTTCTTGACTTTGAATATGATAGGCGAATTTAAACCTGCTATCGGACCATGTATCTTCTTCCATTTGCTCTACTGTATATTCAAAAGAATTTATAGGCTTTTCTTTACTAACTGAAAAACTAGCACTAGTATATTTTACTTTTTCAAATTCTTCAAATTTTTCGTCAAAAATAATTATTATAGTATCTAAACAATTTTCTTTTTTTTGAGAAAAAATAAATTGAATATTGAAAAAAATAAATAGAAGAATTATTATTCTAAATTTATTCATTACAGTTTGGATTCTTTGTTGATAGTGCCTCTGAATCATTGGTATAATCGCGAATATGCTCTTCATTATTTGAATAATAAACTATTCCTGATTCGGTATTTTGTAATCCTCTATATGAAAGTACTTCATAAAATTTGTCCCAGTTCCAATAAGACGGATCAAGCGAATTACCGTGATTAATAAACTGGTCATCATTTAATTGTGGGTGTACTTCTTTAAGGGCAGTTTGCATCATTTCGGTATAGGCTTCGGCCATCATTTCGTGGTCCCAGTTTTCATGTTGACGGTACTTGTTATAAAGCTCTTTAAAATCTATATCATTAGATATGTTAGAATCAATATTCTTCTTTACTTCTGCAAATAATTTAGCGTGAAAAGATTCATGGATCAAGGTCTGTGCCAAGAAGATGGTGGGGGTATTGGGGTCGTTAATATAATCCTTATCAATATCTATTCTATAAGCATCATCAGGAAGTGGTGTATTACAACCAGTAGCATTTGTATTTCCGTTGCAATTTAAATCTTCAACCACAGTAAAAGTAACATCAAATCGCGCATCACCAAAAAAATCAGCTAAAGCATTCGGTATTGCATCTTGCTCCATTAACCTTTCATAAGTACAGTTAATTTTATCTAGGTTCAAAAAAGAGCTATCTCTGTCTATTTTTATTATTTCCTCCATCTTCTCACAAACCCCAAATATATTTGGCTCTTCCCCTGGTGGGCATTCTACAGTAATAAGGTCACCTTCATCATTTATTATAGGATTTGTATTAACACTCCCTGGAGCTCCGGAATCACTATCCCCAACAGAATCACCCCCTGTTCCGTCACCACTAGAATCTCCATCACCCCAGTTAGGTGAATAATTGTCGCCTCCACTAGGTGGATTAGCTGCTCCTGATGAGCAGCTAATCCTGTATTCGTAAACGCAATCCATATTCCCAAATAAACCAGAACAAATCATCCTTTCAAATCTTATAACGCAGGCTCCCTTATTATGTTCGTTATCTATTGTTTCTGCTTTCCCATTATAGATAGCTGTTTTTCCCAATTTTATTCCTTCCAAATTATAAAATATAACCTCACCAGTGTAATTGCTTAATGCTCTGTTTTTCTGATTGTACCATTCCTCATTTGGTAAATATCGGATTACATATTCTTCCAATCTACCATCCTCTAATTCTTTAGCAACATAATTATCAAAGTAAAGTGTATTGGCAGATTTTGAATTATTTAATTTATGTAAAGCAATGGTGTAAGTGGCTTTGCTATTTTTATTTATGTTCCTAACCGCTGGAATGTTGGTTTTTGCTGCCCCAAAAAGCATACTCTTTTGAGCGGATTTATATTTGATAAAATTGTTACCATCAAAATTTTTACTGATTTTATCAGGTAATTCGTCAAATGTTACATTTTGAACAGCAGTTTCCCGTATAGTTTCCTCAATTGAATCAGTAGAAATTTCATCTTTCTGACAGCTAGCCAGAAGAATCATAGATAATAAGGTGAAGTAAATTTTTTTCATAAAGTATAGAATTGGATTGAGATTTTTTAAGTAGTTAATAACCTTAAAACGTAAACCTATCAATTATAAACTAGAGTCCTTTATGGTTTTATCGTATAAAAAGTACGGTTTTACCACGTTTTAGGATCAATCATCCTTGCATAAGTTTAGGTAATCAATAATCTCGAAATTTATTAGATATACTAGGCTATAATCAAAACAATGGGATTTAAGTATTTTATTTTTTTAAGGTAAATTCAGTAATTGACGAGTGTAAGTATTTCAAATGGTATTAATTAAAATCAAATGATTACCTTTGAGGTGCGAATGAAAAAACCACTAATAAAAGTTCACAATTCGTCAACATTATTTAAGATTTTAAGTGGAAGTCCTTTAAAATAAGGCCTTTCGAAACCATAGCCTATACCTGGCGAGGCTACTTTTAATATTTAAGATTAAGCAATGGCAAACGATAATAGCCTTGTTTAGATCATCAACTTCCCTACCAAGTTCTCAAGTTTTTAGTATCTTCATAACCTCCCGTGAAATCCTCATCATCTTTCTATGAAAAAACTTTTATTTGTTGTTCTTTTTCTTAACTCCTTTATATTTTTTGCCCAGGGAACTTTTGCTGAAAAATGGGACCTTATAGATAGCCTTGAACGGCAGGGGCGCAACGAATCGGCCGCGAAAATCGTTTTAGAAATTCTCGAAACCGCAAAGGAAAAACGAGACTACAATAACTTCATTAAAGCCAAGCTGTTTTATTATAAATTTCAGCAAATTAATCACGAAAATTCTAACAAATATATTCTTACTGACCTAAACAGCAGTATTTCCAAACTTCCTGCTCCTCACAAGAATATTTTACTAAGTTACAAAGCGAGCTTTCTAGAGCAATATTTTGATAATCATCGCTGGAAAATTAAGGACAGAAAAGAAATTGATAATCCTGAAACTTTAGAAATAGAAAGCTGGTCTTTAAGTACGCTACAGGACTCCATAACAAATAACTTTATTCTATCTTTAAAGGATAAAAGGAAATTGATTGAAACTCCGGTAGAGAATATAGCAGCACTTCTATCAGAAAATAAGTTTAATAGAAAATATCAACCTTCGCTTTACGATTTACTGGCCCATCGGGCTTTGTCTTATTTTTCTGATTCGGGGAATTTTCAAAGTTCTACTTACCAGGAATATGCTTTTGATGATGAGAAATTATACGGAGAGACTTCTGAATTTATAAAAATAAATTTTCCTGAGGAAGCAAGGGGAACGCCTGCAGTTAAGTTGCTTAGAATTTACCAAAAGTTAGAGGAATTACACGGTAGGGATAAAAACCCTGAAGCATTAATATATATTTATTTAGATCGCCTGGAATATGTGAAAACATTTTTTAAGGGGAATCAGAAATCGAAACTATACCGGGAAGCACTGGATAGACTTCTTACAAACTTTGAAAACCAACCCGCCCGAGCCCTTATCCTCTTTGCTCGTTCAATGCATTATTATGAACAGGCTGATGAAACTGATGATAATAACGAACTGAAACATCCTGATTTTCTTAAAAAGGCAGTGAAATTATGTGAAGAAATAATTGAAGAATTTCCAAATTCGGCAACAGCCCAAAACGCTTACCGACTTAAAAGTTCAATTACTGCAGTTGAAATTAATGCAAAAGTTCAGCAAATTCTGTCTCCCGAAAATCCCGGCAGAATTTATATTTCTTATAAGAATATGGATTCTCTAGAGCTTAAAATTTTTAAGGTGCCGGAATCTTTTCAAAAAAAGCTAACCTACAAAACCAGGGATTCAATTATTAGAAACTATTTCGATAAAGAACCAAATTTTAGAAAATTTGTAGACTTACCGAAATCTGAAGATCACAATCAGCATTCTACTGAAATCGCATTCTCCAGACTTGAAAAAGGAAATTATCTGGTTTGTATTTCTGGCAGCAATTCTGATAAAAATACTGGCTTTAGCTATAATTTTATACAGGTTACTAATCTTGTATTAGCGCAAACCCGTTTCGATAATTACAACATATACAGAACAATTGAGCGGACTTCTGGAGAAAATATTAGCCAGGCTAAAATTCAATTTTTCAACAGAAGTGATAAAGTAGTTAAAGAGGAAAAAAGCGATAAAAACGGGGAATTAAAGGATAATTTAACTAATAACAGTTATCGCTCAAATAGGATTCGAGTTACCAAAAACGGCGACACTTTAAATACAAATTACTGGTCTGGTTATTACCGTAAAAATGAGGAAAAAGAAAGATTTCTGGCAAAATCGATGCTTTATCTTGATAGAGCAATTTACCGACCCGGGCAGAAAGTATTTTTCAAAGGAGTTTTATTGAAATACGAAAATAAAAAAACCAGTACGGAGTCTGGGGAATACGTTGAAGTTTATGTAGATGATGCAAATGGTGAAGAAATTGAAACTTTTCGTCTAAAAACTAATAAATACGGTTCTTTTAGCGGAGAGTTTACACTCCCTACTTCAGGAATTACAGGAAGATTTACTATTTATACCGAAGAAAATATAGATGATGAAACCGACTTTTGGAACAGATTGTGGGATAGCGAAGGCTATATTGAAAATGCGGTTTCTTTTAATGTTGAAGAATACAAAAGACCAACTTTTGAGGTAGTTTTCGATACTATTATGCAAACTTTTAGCCTAAAGGATACTGTTGAAATTACGGGAAAGGTTAATGCCTTTATGGGGGCAGGATTGAATAATACTCCGCTCGAATTTGAAGTTTATCGTGAAAAACGAGTTAGATATTGGTGGAGAGATCAATATACCGAGAGAACCCTCATTACAACTGACAGCATATCTACCGACGGTCAAGGAAATTTTTATTTGAAATTCCCTGCAACTGTTAATAAAGAAGATCTAAAAGAGAAAGATTTAATTTATAAATACAGTATCCGGGCGACTGTTACTGATGTTAGCGGCGAAACCCGTGAAGCCCAAACTTCGCTTAAAATCGGGAATAAAAATTTATCATTGATCCTGGAAATGCAAGAAAACTATACTGCATTAGATAGTTTGAATCCTGTTATTAAAGCGGTTAATTTAAATGATAATCCTGTAGCGGTAAAGGGAAAATTACGAATTTATAAACTTATGTCGCCCGATAGAATTCTTGGAGAACGATTGTGGGAAGCTCCTGAGATCGCGGTAATTTCTGAAGAAGAATTTAAGGAATTATTTCCCACGGAACCTTATAAAGCAGAAAATAAATCTGAAAACTGGCCGCGCGGAAAATTGGAATTTGAAATGGCGTTTGAGATAGATAAGCTTTATGAACCAAATATTGCCATAAATAAGGATTGGAAATCGGGAAAATATGTGATGGAGTTAGAGGTGGAAGATGGAAATAATACCGATTCTATTCAAAAAATATTTAATATCATTAAGGCTGAAGAAGAATATTTGCCAGATAACCAGCCCTTTGCATTTACGATTGAAAACAGTGATTTTAAGAAGGATAAACTTGTAGAAATTTTATTGCAATCTGCTTATAAAAAACTTCATCTGGAAATTTCAGCTTATGATAATGACAGGCAGATCTTCAGGAAATTTGTAAAGTTAAATGGAAAGCAACAAATCGAAATTCCTTTAAGCGATTCTATTTCAGAAACTTTGGAAATAAGAATATCCGGGGTAAAAAATAACAAGGTAATTAATAAAAGCAGACGAATTTCGATTCCTATAAAGAAAAAACAACTCAATATAGAAACAGAAACTTTTCGAAATAAAATTGAACCGGGAGTAGAAGAAACCTGGAGCTTTAAAATTACCGATGAGGAAGATGAAATTCCCGATGCCGAAATACTGGCTTCTATGTATGATGCTTCCTTAGATCAATTTAAGGTCAAAAATTGGGATACCGAAGCCGGTTTTTCCCGAACCTATATTAATTTTCCGGAAGTTTCTATCTCCAATGTTGGAGAGGTTGCCCACTTTTCTAACAGATTTAGTAGAAATCCGCGCTATAGATCTCAGAAGAAAATATTCGATAAACTAGATCTTTTTGGATTCAATTTTTCCAATCCAAATAGCTATGCATATCGCCAATATCTCAGACGATTAAAAAGGAGTGAAAATGCAGAAGAACTCAAAGGAAACACCCGTGGAAAAATAACCGACACCGATGGTCTGCCATTACCAGGCGTAAATGTAATTATCAAAAGTTCAGGTAAAGGCACCCAAACCAATTTTGATGGAGAATTTGCTATAGACGCGAAACCAGATAATATCCTTGTAATTTCGTATTTAGGTTATGGAACTTATGAATACCGGGTTGGAGAAACTAAAGAGTTGTTCATCGTTTTGGAGGAAGATTCTTCGTCATTAGATGAAGTAGTCACCGTTGGTTATGGAATACAAGAGGAAGAAGCAGAAAAAATTGAAGGAGAAGCTTTTGCGGGATCGGTATCCGGTTTGCGCATTCGCGGAAGTTCAAGTTTAGAAAAAAATACTTCTTTAATCATTGTAGATGGAAAAATAGTAAGCGACCTTGACCTTGATCCTTCTGATGTTCTTAGTATAGAAACACTGGAAGGTGCTGAAGCTACTGCGCTCTATGGTGCAAGGGCCGCAGGTGGCGTGATGATCATCACTACAAAGAAAGGAATGGAAGACTTGCAAAATGTGGAGGCCAGGAAGAACCTGGATGAAACGGCATTCTTCTTCCCCGACTTAAACCTGGATGGGAATGGAAAACTGCAATTCAGTTTTACTTCTCCCGAAGCACTTACCCGCTGGAAATTAAGGCTGTTGGGGCACACCAAAGATTGGTCTACCGGGCAGTATCAAAAAACGGTGGTTACCCAAAAAGATCTAAATATCACTCCCAATCCTCCCAGGTTTTTAAGAGAAAATGACACGATTTTGTTCAAATCTAAAATCACCAATCTTTCGGGTGAAAGTATTTCGGGAACCGCGATGTTGCAATTATTTGATGCTATAACGATGGAACCTATTGATACGCTTTTAGCGAATATTTCGCAAAACAAAAACTTTAATTTACGGGCTTCAGAAAGTAAGACAGTATCCTGGGAATTGATTATTCCAAAAGGTGTGAAAGCGGTAAACTATAAAGTTTTAGCCAAAGCAGGTGATTTCACTGATGGTGAAGAAAATATGCTCCCTGTTTTAACTAACCGAATGTTGGTAAAAGAAAGCATAGCATTTTTTGTAAGAGCCGGGGAAGCTGAAAATTATGAATTCAAGAACCTAAAAGAAAATAATTCCAATACACTGCAACATCATAAATTTAGTTTAGAATATACTTCAAACCCTGCCTGGATGGCTTTACAGAGCCTTCCTTATTTAATCGAATTTGAACACGAATGTTCTGAACAAAATTTTGCAAGATTGTATGCCAATAGCTTGGCGTCACATATTATTAATAGTCAGCCGAAAATAAAAGAGGTTTTTGATGTCTGGGAAAAAGAGGGTGATATACAAAGCCAGCTCGATAAAAATGAAGAATTAAAATCGCTTATGGTTGCGGAAACTCCGTGGCTTATGGATGCACAATCTGAAACTGCTGAAAAACAAAGAATAGCCAAACTTTTTGAACTGAATAAACTTGCAAAAGAAAAATCAGATATTTTAAAAAGATTAGAACGTATGCAAAATTCTTCCGGAGCTTTTCCCTGGTTTTCGGGAGGCAGAGATAATTATTTTATTACCCGCCATATTGTTTCCGGTTTAGGTCATCTCAAAAAATTAGGTGTTGATATTAATGATTCACAAATTATTAAAAATGCCATTTCTTACCTGGATAAAAAAATTATAGAACGCAGCGAATTCTATAAATATCGGAATAAAGGAAGTTTCTATAAAAGCACCAATAGCTTACATTATTTGTATGCTCGAAGTTATTACTTAGAAGAATTTCCACTATCTGAAGAAAATAAAGATATAGCAAATAGAATTATTGAAGCACAGAAGGGGAACTGGATGCAGGTAGATCTTTATAAAAAAGGATTGTTAATGTTGATTTTTTCAAGGATGAAGGAAATGGAAGCTGCGAAGAATATTATGATTTCCCTAAAAGAAAGTGCTGTAAAATCTCATGATTACGGGATGTATTGGAAAGAAAACGAAAGTGGCTGGCATTATTACAATGCGCCAGTAGAAACCCAGGCATTGCTGATAGAAGCTTTTTCAGAACTGGGAGAATTGGCTGCGGTTGAAGAAATGAAAATATGGCTATTGCAAAACAAGCGCACCAACCACTGGCCAACTACCAAGGCTACTACTGAAGCAACTTATGCCTTATTAATGCAGGGCGAAGACTGGTTGCAAACCGAAACCAATACAGAGCTAAGTGTGGGTGATGAAAAAATTTCTTCGGAAAAATTAAACGAAACAAAAACAGAAGCCGGCACCGGTTATAGAAAAATAAATTGGGCTGCCGAAGAGATCGATGATTCCTTTAGTTTAATCTCGGTAGAAAACAATAATAATACAGCCGGTTATGGTGGGGCTTACTGGCAATATTTTGAAGACCTGGATAAGATAAAAACCGATAATAATTCGCCGTTAAACGTAGAAAAGGAATTGTATTTAAATGTTGGAGAAAAGTCGGGTACGAGCTTAGAGAAAATAAGTTTGCAAACTCCAATAAAAACAGGAGATTTGGTGACTGTTCGTCTGGTTATTAGATCCACTGCCAATATGGATTATATTCATTTAAAAGATATGCGAGCCAGTGGGTTTGAGCCTACCAATGTGCTAAGTGAATATAAATATCAGGATGGGACGGCATATTATGAAAGCACCAGGGATGCCGCTACTCATTTCTTTTTTGATAGTCTCAAAAAAGGAACTTACGTACTGGAATATACCGTACGTGCAAATAACCCGGGTAAGTTTTCTAATGGAATCACTACCATAGAAAGCATGTATGCTCCTGAGTTTTCATCACATACCAGAGGAATTAGGCTTGAGATTAAGGAGTAATTGTCATTAATACTTTTTCAATATTTTTAAAAGAGAGGATTGGAAGATTTTGCCTGAGGAAAATAAAGTAATCCTCACAAATAAATCATAGCTTTGTGCTAGAAATGGGGTGCTTGCTATACGGCAGGCTGAGATGATACCCGGGAGTTTTTACTCGAATCAAGATTCATTTTCTAAAAATGTTTTTCGCCTCGATGTAATTTACTCTGAACCTGATCTGGATAATGCCAGCGGAGGGATTTTCTAAGTTGAATTAATTTGTATTTCTGCAACTTTTAGCTACTTCATCACCTCATTTCATTGTAAAATTTGAACGCAATGCTAGAGGACTTCTTTACACAACTTACCTGGTTACAAGCTATCGGAACTACTTTTGGAGTGGTTCAGGTTTTATTGGCAAGAAAAAATAATATCAATAATTACCTTTTTGGGATTGTTGCCATTATTATAAGTCTCTGGGTACTTTACCAATCTAAATTATATGCTGATATCATTTTAAACCTGTATTACCTGGTGATGAGTATTTACGGGTGGTTTTTCTGGAAATTTGGCAGGGAGAAAGAAGAAACCCCAATTTCCTATTCCAGTAAATTAGAGCACTTCAAAGCCTTCGGAATTGTTCTGGTTTGTTTTACAGGAATGAGTTACTGGCTTCGTTTTCATACCAATTCAGATGTTCCTTTTTGGGATGCCGGGGTGAGCGCTTTCGCCTGGGCCGGGATGTGGCTTATTGCCAAAAGAAAAATGGAGAACTGGATCTTTCTAAATATCAGCAATACCATTTCCATCCCTTTACTTATTTACAAAGAATTATACATATATGCCGGTTTGACGATCTTCCTGTTTATAGTAGGAACTTCAGGATATTTTAAATGGCGAAAAATTGTTAAAGCCCATAATGGGCAATTAGCTTCTGCCCAATAAATTTTACCTGGGAGTATTAAAACAGATAATTCAATGTCTAAATCTTATATAATGATAGAAGAGCAGAAGCAACAAGAGCTGGAAAAACTATGTTTTGGGAAAAGCCTTTTTCCTGAAAAGGTTTTAAGCTGGATCCAGAGAGAAAATCTTTGGAATATATGGGTGCCTAAAAATTATGGCGGACTCGAATTATCATTGTCTGAAGGGCTCTCCAAACTTCAGGAACTAGCCAGGATTGATGGCAGCTTGGGCTGGACGGTAACTTTATGCAGTGGCGCAAATTATTTTATAGGAAATCTGAAACCAGGTACAGCAAAGGATATTTTTCAAGAATCAAAAACTACAATTTTAGGCGGCAGTGGTGGCGTTTTTGGAACAGCGGAAAAAGTTGGTGATGATTATAAAATTTCTGGAACCTGGCGTTATGCCACCGGTGCTCCTTATTTAACGCATTTTACTTTGAATGCAGAAATTCAAGAAAATGGCAAGACTTTGTTGAATAAAGAGGGCTCGCCTAAAATACGCTCGTTCATAATACCTAAAGAAGAAGTTAAGATTATTGAAGACTGGGATTCTATGGGCTTAAAAGCTTCGGTTACCCATTCTTTTAAAGTGGAAAATGTTTTAGTTCCTCAACGCTTCAGTTTTATCTATAATGAATTTTACCAACCTCAGGATATATTTAAAATTCCGTTTTCGGTATTTGCCGATCTTACACTTTGGGTAAATTATATTGGAATGGCAGAACATTTTCTTGCGGAAGCTCTTAAAATTAAACCTGATAAAACTTTTAAATCTTTTGATGAAGTTCTCTCTATTTCCAATCAAAATGTTGTTGAGTACGCCAAAGAAATTGAGAGCAGGATCAATTCAAACAAAGGCATCAATTCTGAATATATTGCGGAAGTCCATTCTTCGGCTTCAAATTCAGTAAAAAGTATTTCAAAGAATATGATTAAAATATTTCCTTATCTGGGAATAAAAGCAAGTAGAAAAAATCAGCCTTTGAATCAGATTTTTTGTGATTATTTTACGGCGACACAGCATCATATTTTTACTCGATAATCGAGCTTAAATGCTCGGAGGTTTGCCTAAAAATCAAATTATATTTTCCCAATAATAATGCTTCTTGAGGTTGCTCCAAAGTTGTTTGCGAAATAAAGTTGATTTAAAGTCTTGATTTTCATCTGTTAAGTTGTCGAAAATGATTATCATGCTAAATACGGTATAATACTGTTTAACAACTGGATAAAATATTAAGATGAAATATAAAATAAGCATAGAGCAAGTAAGTAATGTAGATGAGATTAGGGAATATTGGACGAAGGAAGATTACATTCAATTACTGAAAAAATTCGATTTTCCCGATGCTGAAGATTCAGATCCTGAAAATTTAAGAGAGCTGTTATTTATGGCTATATCAGATTTTGAACCATCTGAGGCGGCAAAATTAGTTTTGGAGTATAAACTGGGAGACCAATTATCTCAAGGACAAATTGAACAGATCTCCAACGATATGCTAATTGATACAGTTTGTGAGGAATATCCTGAAATGGAATTACAATCTACTTTATTCCACGTAAATCAATTACTTTTTAAAGCTTTTAATGGTAAGTTTCCTAGTTCCAGCGCTACAATCATTAATTGTTCAATTACTCCGGCTAATGAAGCTGCCGTTTCTAATTTAAGTGAAAAATCGGTGTTGAGGTTGCTGAATGATGGCTTATCAGACAGGAATATCATTAAAAGATTGTTTGAAGAACAAATGAATGGCGATGCGGAATTTCCAGAGGCTAAAAATATTATCTGGAATTTAGAAGTTTCAGAAAATAATCATTTCAAAATAACAACTTCCGGGAATCTTATTAAAAAAGAAGAGGTGATTGCTTCAGAATGGGAGAAGGAAATAGAAGAGGACGATTCAGATAAATAGCTAAATTGAATAGGTTTAAAATACCGAATGCTGTCTGTTATCAGGCAGCATTTTTTTTTGATTAATTCGCTGCCTGGTATTTTAGGACTTCTATTCTTTTAATTTTTTAACATCTGACTATAATCTTATGTTAATCAATTGAAGTTAAACCTGTTATTTTTTAAATTGAAGTTGGAATTAACTCTTCAGTAATAAATTTTACTTGAGTTTATTCTCCTTTTTAATAGTTCATCAAGACTTCAACTATCTCTTTTGAAATCAATAAATAACTTATGGCCAATAGTAAGAAAGACAGTACCCAAAAGGAAAATCAGGAATGGATAGATTCACTAAACTGGATCATTGAGAATAAATCTACAAAAAGAGCAGGGGAACTACTTGATATCTTACAGGAAGAAGCCAAAAAACATGATGTAGAGCTTCCTGAGACACTAACTACGCCCTATCACAATACTATTCCACAAGAAAAAGAGGAGAATTATCCCGGCGATTTAGATCTGGAAGAAAAGATCCTGGCTTATATTAGGTGGAACGCCATGGCTATGGTGGTAAAAGCTAATAAAGCTGATGAAGGAATTGGAGGGCATATTTCTACATACGCCTCTATTGCGCAACTTTGGGAAGTAGGTTTTCACCATTTCTTTAAGATTGAAAATGATGTGCAGGATCAGATATATTTCCAGGGTCACGCTTCTCCCGGCATTTATGCGCGGGCTTATATGGAAGAGCGTTTAACTAAAAAAAATCTTGAAAATTTTCGCCACGAAGTACAATCTGAAAAAGGCCTTACCTCTTATCCACACCCACATTTAATGCCTGATTTTTGGAGCAATCCAACGGTTTCTATGGGCCTGGGTCCCATCCAGGCTATTTATAGGGCTAGATTTAATAAATACCTGCACAACCGCGGACTTATAGACGAAGACAATAGTAAAGTCTGGGCGTTTATTGGGGATGGAGAGATGGATGAAGTTGAAGCCCGTGGAGCTATTAATATCGCATCAAGGGATAAACTGAACAACCTCATTTTTGTGGTTGATTGTAATTTACAGCGCCTGGATGGCCCTGTGCGTGGTAATGCCAAGCTTATTCAGGAATTGGAAGGTCTGTTTAAAGGTGCCGGCTGGAATGTAATTAAACTGCTTTGGGGAAAGCAATGGGATAAACTTATAGAAAAGGATGAAACCGGAAAACTCCTCAAGAAACTGGGCAAACTTACCGATGGACAACTTCAAAAATACGCTTATAGCGACGGAGAATTTTTGCGGAAAGATTTATTTGAAAGTGATAAAGACCTAAAGAAATTAGTTGAAAATTATTCTGATGAAGAATTGGGGAATTTTAAGCGTGGTGGCCACGATTCAGAAAAAATATACAATGCCTATAAAGTAGCATTAGAAACAAAGGAAAAACCCAGTATTATTTTAGCTCAAACCGTTAAAGGTTATGGCCAGGGCAGTGCCGGTGAGGCCAGTAATGTTTCGCATAAAACCAAAAAATTCAACAAAGAGCAGCTGGGAGAATTTAGAGACTTTTTTAAGGTGCCCGTTTCAGATAAAGACCTGGAAAAAATTCCATTTATAAAACCAAAGAAAGACAGTGAAGAGTTAAAATATCTGGAGAAAAGACGAAAAGACCTTGGTGGTTATATTCCACAGCGAAAAGACAGAAGCTCAAAATTAAAGGCTCCAGATGTAAAAATCTTTGAAAGCGTTTTAAAAGGATCGGGCGCGGACGACGCGGCAACCACTATGGCCATGGTGCAGATCCTAAGCAAGTTGATGAAGGATAAGAATTTAGGAAAATTGATCGTACCAATTATTCCCGATGAATCCCGAACTTTTGGAATGGAATCCCTTTTTAGACAAGCCGGAATATACGCTCCACACGGTCAAAAATATGATCCGGTAGATAAAGATAGTTTGCTTTATTATAAAGAAGCTAAAAATGGCGCTATCATGGAAGAGGGCATTACCGAATCTGGTTGTATGGCTGAGTTTATTGCGGCAGGAACAACTTACTTAACTCACGGTATCAATACCATTCCGTTTTACTTTTTCTATTCCATGTTTGGTTTTCAAAGAACCGGCGATCTAATGTGGGCCGCGGCAGATGCTGGTGCAAAAGGCTTTCTTATGGGTGGTATTTCCGGGAGAACCAGTATTCCGGGAGAAGGTTTACAGCACCAGGATGGTCAAAGTCATTTATATGCGCTGGCCTTTCCTAATTTGAGAGCTTACGATCCTGCTTTTGCTTATGAACTAGCGGTTATTGTAGAAGAAGGTATTAAGAATATGTATATAGATGAAAAAGATTTGTTTTACTATATCACCATTGGTAACGATACCTATCCAATGCCCGAAATGCCGGATGATGTAGATCGGGAAGCCATTATTAACGGACTTTATAAATTCAGAAAATCTAAATCTCGTAAGAAGAAAAAGAAAGCACATTTATTTGGTAGCGGCGCTATTATGAAAGAGGTACTAAAAGCTGCTGAAATTTTAGAAGATAAATTTGATGTGGGTGCTGATATTTGGAGCATTACCAGCTATAAAACTTTATACGATAATGCTATTGATACCGAACGCACTAACCGTTTAAAAGGCCAGGTAAATAAAGATAAAAATTATATAGAGCAACAATTAAAGGATGAAAAGGGCACTTTCGTAGCTGCTTCAGATTTTGTAAAGGCGCTTCCCGAAAGCCTTGCTTCCTATTTTCCCGATGAGCTTATTAGCTTGGGTGCCGATGGGTTCGGCAGGAGTGATAATAGGGAAGCTCTGCGTGCTTTCTTCGAGATCGATGCTTCACATATTGCTTATGCGGCCTTATATGGCCTTGCTAAACAAGATCAAATTAGCATGGAAGAATTGAAAAAAGCAGCTAAAAAATTAAATATAGATCCACAAAAGACCAATCCAAGAACGGCTTAAAAAATTGAATTATGGCAAAAGAGATAAAAGTTCCGCAAATATCTGAAGGTGTAGAGACCGCTGTTATTTCAGAAATCCTGGTTTCTAAGGGAGATAAAATTGAAGAAGATCAGTCGGTGATTTCAGTAGAAACAGATAAAGCTACGGCTGAAGTTCCTGCTACTTCCGGCGGAACAATTAAAGAAATAAAGGTTAGCGAAGGTGATGAGGTAAACGTAGGCGATGTGATTATTATCCTGGAAGATGATGACGATGATGAGGATTCAGAAGAAAAAGAGGAAAAGGAAACTACAGATAAAGAAAAGGATACTTCAAAAAAGAAAAAGGAAGATTCTGAAAAAGACGAAGATGATTCCGATTCTGAAGAAAATAAAGAAGACGAATCCAAGTCTAAGGAAAAAGATGACGAGCAGAAGGAAGATGATGAGAATGATGATGAAAAGGACGGAGATGAGAAGAAAAAAAATAAAGAAACTAAGTCTAAAAAAGACAAGGATACCGATGAAGCATCTTCAAAAGAAGTCTATGCTTCTCCTGGAGTAAGGCGATTAGCTCGTGAACTCGGCGTAAATTTAAAAGAAATAAATGGTAGCGGCGAAAGTGGAAGAATTACAGAGAAGGATGTTAAAGAGTACAAAGAAGGCGGTAGTAAAAAAAGCAGTTCCGGCCAGGCTAAATTACCCGATTTTAGTAAGTGGGGAGCGGTAGAAACTAAACCACTAAATAGTATTAAAAAAACCACAGCCAAAAATGTATTGGCTTCCTGGCAATCTGTTCCACATGTGTTTCAGTTTGGAGAAGCCGATATTTCTGGAGTAGAAACCTATATAGAAGATCATAATGAGAAAGTTGAAAAAGCCGGAGGAAAACTCACGCTAACAGCCATACTTACCAAGATTGTGGCTACAGCTTTGCATAAGTTTCCAACATTCAATGCAAGTATAGATATGGATAAGGAAGAAATGATCCTTAAAAAATATGTGAATATCAATATTGCAGTGGCTACAGAAGATGGCCTTTTAGTGCCGGTGATTAAAAATGCAGATCAAAAAAGTATTAAAGATCTCTCGGTAGAAATTTCAGAAATAGCTGAAAAAGCAAGAGAACAAAAACTATCTAAAGAAGATATGGAAGGAGGGAATTTTTCTATCTCAAACCTGGGCGGTATTGGCGGTACTAATTTTACACCCATAGTCTACCATCCGCAGGTGGCGATTCTCGGTATTTCCCGGGCAACTACCAAACCGGTTTATATAGATGGTAAGTTTGAACCTCGTAGTATACTTCCGCTTAGTTTATCTTACGATCATCGTCTAATAGATGGTGCAGATGGAGCCGGTTTTATGAATTGGCTGGTAAAAGCATTGGAAGATCCATACGAAGCACTTTTGGGCTAATCTAAATCTTAGAAACAATGGCAAAAAAAGATAGAAAAGAACTCGTGATTATTGGCGCCGGTCCTGGAGGCTACGCTGCGGCTTTTCACGCAGCCGATCTCGGAATAAAAGTTACGCTTATTGATCCTGAAGTGAATCCCGGTGGAGTTTGTCTTTATCGAGGTTGTATTCCTTCTAAAGCTCTTTTGCACCTTTCAAAAACTAAAGAAGAGGCCATGCAGGCTTCAAAATGGGGGATGAAATTTGAAGAGCCAAAAATTGACATTAAAAAAGTTGCAAGCTGGAAAGAGAAGGTGGTTAAAAAACTTACAGAAGGTTTAGGGCAATTAAGTAAAGCCAGGAATATTGAATACATCCAGGGAAGGGCCAAATTTACCGGCAAGAATGAGCTGGAAGTGAGCGATAATAAAGGGAAAACTTCGGATTTAAGTTTTGAAAAAGTGATTATTGCCACCGGTTCTTCTGCGGTAGGCTTACCAGAACTGGAGATAGACCATGAAAAAATTTGGGATGCTACCGATGCATTGGAACTTAAGGAAATACCAAAAAAAATGTTAGTCGTTGGTGGTGGTTATATAGGCCTTGAACTTGGTAGCGTTTATACTGCTTTGGGTACAAAAGTTTCTATAGCCGAAATGACACCGGGATTTTTACCCGGGGCAGATCGAGACCTGGTTAAGGTTTTTGAAAAAAGTGAAGCCTTTAAAAATGTCTTTTTTGAAACCAAATTAGAGAAAGTGAAGATCACCAAAAAAGGAGTGAAGGTTTCTTTGAAAGGAAAGAAAGAAGAGCAGACCAAAAAATTTGATTGTGTATTGGTAGCTGTTGGTAGAAAGCCAAATACACAGAATCTGGGTCTGGAGAAACTTGGAATTGCGGCCAATGAAAAAGGTTTTTTGGAAGTAGACGATAGACGCCGAACAAAATTGGAGCACGTTTTTGCAATTGGAGATATTACCGGAGAACCTATGTTGGCGCATAAAGCAAGTCACGAAGGCAGAATTGCTGCAGAAGTGATTGCAGGTAAAAAAGGAGCTGCCTACGATCCTAAGGTAATTCCGGCAATTGTATTTACCAATCCTGAACTGGCCTGGTGTGGTCTCACTGAAGAAGAGGCAAAAGAAAAAGATAAAAATGTGAAAGTTGTAAAATTCCCCTGGTCTGCTTCAGGAAGGGCAGTTGCAATTGGAGAAAATACGGGTTTAACCAAACTTTTAATAGATAAGGAAACCGAAGTGGTTTTAGGTGGCGCCGTAGCCGGTAAAAATGCCGGAAGTTTAATTCCGGAGATCGCTTTGGCTATCGAAATGGGTAGTACAGCCAGTGATTTATCGCTAACTATTCATCCGCATCCTACGCTTTCAGAAACTATAATGGAAAGCGCTGAGTTATTTTACGGAGGTGCTACGCATTATAAAAAGTCGTAATGGTTCGAGTTTCTAGAAAAATTTCGAAATAATATTTCTCAATTAAAAGTTGAATTTATCAGGATTAACTTTTTTCCGTCTTCCTATAAGCATAGATCAAATTATAAGAAACTGTACCCAGCCAAATTACGATCAGGGCGCACACCAGGCGTTCGTAGGCACCATTTATAGAATCTGGCACTAGAGGTAAAAGTGGCGTAAGAACCAGCCATAAACCTGCAATCCAGAAAGAGAATTTTTTCAGATAAGGTTTTAATGATTTTAGATCAAAACTTGTTAGAAGAACAAGTGCGGGGAATAGAAGTGCCAGGGCATAAACCAGCTTGCGATGTATTTTATCGCCCGGTCTTCCGGCATACTGGTTATGTTCAGCGATCATGATGAGGTCTACGATTATTAGAACAAGTATAATGAGACCTATAATCCATTTAGTGCCGGAGCTTTTCCAGGTATAGAGTCCAAGGGCGAGAGCAAAAAAACCAATAGCCAAAATATCTAATCCCAAATCCTGAATCCATCCATATTTACCTATGGCCAACATGCTAATCGTGTTTTTAATGGGATTATGTGCTTCATGTAGTGCAATTCCAATAAGATCGGTTGCCAATACAGCTAACACAGCCTAAAATACCAATAACTCCACAGGTTTTGTAAATGAATTTCTTACTCAAAGATGATTTTTTTAATTCGGAAATTGGAAAGCCTTTGAATAGGCTATAAAGTAAACTACCTCAGAGCAAGCTCGCGAAGCATTATTATTAAAAAATATAATTTGATTTCGAGGCATCCCGATATTTCGGTACAGCTCATTTAATCTCGATTATGGAGTAAAGTTAATAATTTCCCTGGAACAGAATATTGGCTTAAATGGAGCTTATAAGCTGATAAGTTGCAGTTAGGATTGTTTTAAGCGATTTAGAACCTTAAAAAATATTCCATAAAAAAAGGGGGATTGACTTTCATTTCAGAATTGCCCCCTTTGTAACCCAAATATATATAGCAAAAATAGATCAGTTCAGTTCTATTTAAGTTAAACGAAGGTCAAGTAAATACTAAGTTTTTATTATGAGAAAGTATTTGAATTCAACTTAACATTTGCTTAAAAACCAGGGGCTAAGCCTTAATTTTTAAATAACATATCTCACGATGGTTCCGTCTAATTTTGCATAAAAATAATTGTAAAAAATTGATTATGAATTTAAGTGAAAAGAACAATTTAGCTTTGGATACCTTAAAGTTTCCTGTGCATTACGATGCAAAGCAACAAACAATTTGGGACGCCAAAGGTTTAATGGTTTGCGATATTCGGGGTTGGGGAAAAATCCAGTTTATGAATAAATCTGAAGATCGCCAGGATGCGATAGGCGAATTAATAGCAAATTTGCTGAACAAGTATCACCGCAATGAAAATGCTAAGATTGACGAAGAGCTTTTCAAAATGTTAGCTTCTTAAGAATAGTTTCAGAACCTTTAATTTCCTCGAAAAGCATAAAACCTTACTTTTGTGAATTCTCACATAAACAAAAGTAGATTTTATGAAAAGTAGATTAATATTAAGCCTGCTATGCCTGGCTGTTTTTGGAAGTATACATGCACAAAGCCTGGAATCTCCAAATGGAGATCTGGAGATGAATTTCTCTCTTCAGGAAGATGGTACTCCGGTTTATAACCTGGAGTTTGAAGGACAAACTATTATTGAAAACAGTAAGCTTGGCTTAGAGTTAAAAGAAGGGAAACCTCTTACCGCTAATTTTAGCATAGAAAACACCGAAAAATCTACTTTTAACGAAACCTGGACACCGGTTTGGGGTGAAGAAAGTGAGATTGAAAATCATTATAATGAGCTTGTTGTTCATTTAGATCAGGAAGATTCAGAGCGTAAATTGGTTTTACGCTTTCGTCTATTTAACGACGGACTCGGGTTTAGATATGAATTTCCGCAGGACTCCAAGCTCGGGCATTTCGTAATTTCAGATGAAAAGACCGAATTCGCCATGACCGGAGATCACACTGCTTTTTGGATTGCCGGCGATTATGATACCCAGGAATACGATTATACCGAAAGTAAACTTTCAGAAATAAGAGGCTTGATGGCAGAGGCGGTAACCGCCAATGTTTCTCAAAAATCATTCTCTCCCACAGGAGTGCAAACTTCTTTGATGCTTAAAACCGAAGACGGCCTGTATATTAATTTGCACGAAGCCGCTTTATTGGATTATCCCGCGATGCACTTAAACCTGGACGATGAAACTATGGTTTTTGAATCCTGGTTAACACCTGATGTGAATGGGGATAAGGCCTATATGGTCGCTCCCGGAAAAACGCCATGGAGAACAATAATTGTAAGTGATGAGGCAAAAGATATTCTTTCCTCAAGAATCACTTATAACCTAAATGAACCCAGTAAGATTGAAGATACTTCCTGGATTAAGCCAATGAAATATATGGGCGTTTGGTGGGAAATGATCACAGGAATGAGCTCCTGGGATTATACCGATGAATTTGCTGCAGTAAAACTTGGTGAAACCGATTTTGAAGCTGCTGAACCTAATGGTACCCACGCCGCAAATACCGAGAACGTAAAAAGATATATCGATTTTGCATCAGAACACGGTTTTGACGGCTTACTGGTTGAAGGCTGGAACGTAGGCTGGGAAGATTGGTTTGGAAATTCTAAAGATTATGTGTTCGATTTTGTTACGCCTTATCCAGATTTTGATGTAGATGAAATTAGGGAATACGCCAAAAGTAAAGATGTGGAAATGATTATGCACCACGAAACTTCGGCTTCGGTTAGAAATTACGAAAGACATTTAGATACGGCTTACCAGTTCATGAAAGCCAATAATTACAACGCGGTTAAAACCGGTTATGTAGGCGATATTCTTCCTCGAGGTGAAAATCATTATAGCCAGTGGATTGTTAATCATTATCAATATGCGCTTGAAAAAGCTGCGGAATATGAGATTATGATCAACGCGCACGAAGCTGTTAGACCAACCGGAATTGCCAGAACCTGGCCAAACCTTATCGCCAACGAGTCGGCTCGTGGAACTGAATACCAGGCCTTCGGCGGAAATAAACCAAATCACGTTACCGTTTTACCTTTTACACGTTTAATCGGCGGGCCAATGGATTACACTCCAGGAATTTTTGAAATGGATATCAGTAAACTGAATCCAGACAATAATTATCACGTAAATAGCACGCTGGCAAATCAATTGGCTTTGTATGTAACGATGTACTCGCCTTTACAAATGGCGGCCGATCTACCTAAGCATTACGAGCAGTTTATGGATGCATTTCAGTTTATAAAAGATGTAGCCATAGATTGGGAAAAAAGTGTTTACCTGGAAGCCGAGCCCGGTGATTATATCACGATTGCCCGAAAAGAAAAGAATGGAAATAACTGGTTTGTAGGTAATGTAAACGGACTTACCCCAAGAACTTCTGAAATTGAATTCGATTTCCTTGAAAAAGGAAAAACCTATGTCGCTACTGTATATGCCGATGCTGAAGATGCGCATTATAAAGATAATCCGCAGGCTTATGAGATTAAAAAATATAGGGTAAACAGCAAGTCTGAGCTTTCACAAAAATCTGCTCCCGGTGGAGGTTATGCGATAAGCATTATGGAAGCCAGTAAAGATGAAGTAAAAGATTTGGAGAAACTGTAAATTAAAATGTATAGTGTATAATGTAGATTGTATACAACGAATGCCTTAATACTATAAAACCCTAGTCAAATTGACGGGGGTTTTCTTTTATGATAAATCAAGAAATAATTTATAGCTTTAGTTTTCAGAATAATTTAAAAACAAGAATTATGAAATTAGGTGCATTTTCAGTAAGTCTTAGCGTGAAAGATCTTAAGGCTTCAAAGGCGTTTTACGAAAAGCTGGGGTTCCGGGTTTTTGCCGGAGATTTTGAAAAGAATTATTTTATTATGAAGAATGAAGACTCCCTAATTGGTTTGTTTCAGGGAATGTTCGAGAATAACATTCTTACTTTTAATCCCGGCTGGGATGCTAGTGCCAATAAGTTAGATGAATTTGATGATGTTAGGGAAATTCAGAAAAATTTAAAAGAGGAAGGAGTGAGTTTTGAAAGCGAAGCCGATGAAAAAACTTCGGGTCCCGGAAGTTTCGTGGTTTTAGATCCTGATGGCAATGCAATTTTGGTAGATCAGCACGTATAAATCATTGTTATTTCAACTTTTCATATTATGATACCACCAAAAGGCAAACCTATAAAGAGACATAAAGCTATTCAGCCGCTAAGCAGGGAGCACCACCAAAGCCTTTTGTTATGCTGGAATATTAGAAAAGGTGTTGAAAAAGGAATCGAACCGCAGCGCATTAAAAATTATACCGATTGGTTTTGGGAAAATCAGATAGAAGAGCATTTTAGAATTGAAGAGCAATATGTTTTTCCGGTTTTGGGTGGAGAAAATGATTTAGTAAAACAGGCGCTGGAAGAGCACGAACATCTCGCCTCTTTATTTCTTGAGAAAAATAAAATAGCTTTTACATTAGAAAGGATTCAGAATGATCTGGAAGGCCATATTAGGTTTGAAGAGCGGGTACTTTTTAATAAAATCCAGGAAGAAGCTTCAACTGAGGAGCTTCAGTATATTCAGGAACATCATGAGAAAGAAATTTCATGCGGCCTTTGGGAAGATGAATTCTGGAAATAACTTTCAGCATTAAAGGCCGCATGAAATTATTGAACAATTAGGCAGCTCTTGCGAATGGCTTTCTTCCGGTCACCTCTTGTTTTAATCTAAAAACGGTGTCTTTTTCGTAAGCCAGGAAATAATAGATCACAAAAAACAAGAAATACATTATCATTGATTTCTGTCTTAAAATTATTCCCAGGTTAGACATGACAAAAGTCATTGCGAAAGAAGTGGTGAAAAATAAGATCAGGCTTAGTTTTACGTGTCCAGGTGCTGTTTTTAGAAATCCAAAGAAGCTCTTTTTAAACAACTTTCCGAACAACAGTAAATAGATAAAATTCTCTATAGATACGATTACTCCAAGAATTCCCGGCGCATCAAAAAATAAAGGTCTAAACCAGAACGTAAAGAACTTTTCAATAATTGAGTAGTCAGTCATTGGTACTCCTGAAGTCGCGTTATCCAAATCTTTCGCCCTGTTTTCGGTAAAAGAAAGAAAATCGGCGATTAGGTTTTGGGAATTTCCGAGGTTTACAACTTCAAGAATTTGCTTGTGAAAAAGCAATAAAACTCCAGTGATTGCACCTACGAAAATAGCTTTTTGCTTTAAGCTTATCTGGTTTTTATTAATAAATATGCTCAACATCCCTGCACCGGCCAGTAATAAGAACATATGTGGTCTAATGGCGAATACCAGGAGTGATCCCAGGCTTAAGCTAATAATCCTGTTTTTGGGTTTTCTAAGTGCATAAGCAAATAACATTAATCCCAGAAAAATAGGTGCGCCTTTGCCTAAAGAAGCCGTCCAGAAGTGCATATTGGGTAGGAAAAGAATCAGTACTAAAAAATCTACTTTTTTGAATATTTTGATATTTATCGCAATATTTTCTTTGAAAAATAAATAGGCGTAAACAAAGCCCATAAAGCCGATCCAGCTAAAGAGCAGCATCATCATTTCGTAGCTAAATCCGAAGAAATTAATAAACGGATAGGAGATAAAATCTATAAAAGAAGTACCGATTTCTAAAAAGCCGTCCCAGGTTTTGCCTTCTTTCCCCGGCACTCTAAAATACCTTTTAGAATCGGATGGATTAAAGAACGCATAGGTATAATAAATTCCGGCAAAGATTAAGTGATAATAGAACAATTTATTCATCAGGTTTGCCGAGAAAAAATCGTGCTTTTCACTAATCTTTTTAAAAATATATTGATTTAACAGGTGCAAAAACGGAATAAGCATTATCGTTTGCAACAGGTTATGAATAAGGTTTATATCTGGAGACATTTTATATCTATTTATCTCCTTAAATCCAATTTCCTTACCTAAGATGAATATTTGTGAAATAAAGAGGCCTAGTACTCTTGAAACCCTTTATAGACAGTGTTTTAAGGGGGTTGTAAGCTTTTGAGATATTCTCCTGGAATAATAGGATGTTCAGGATATTATACCCAATACTGTGGATTTTTTCCATTACTGGATTCCTATGACTGTGGAATTGGCGAAGCCTATTATAACTGGATTAAAGATAAAATTGATAAAACCGAATATTAAAACATCCGAACTTTTTCAACTTCTATTGGTTTCTAACTATTAATCATTCAGTCCGAACTTGAACTACAAAAAAATTTAGATAAAACTGATCTTCGTCATATCTAAAAATCCTGTTTAAAAATTATGATATAATCGATTAAATAGATTTTAATTATAGAATAACTAAATGGAATTGAATTAAAATGAATTTTACGTAAAGGTTAATCACAAAACCCCTTAATCTATTCAAAAATTGTGAATGCGGTCTGTATAACTTTGGTTGCATTTGAAAATCAGGCCTGTAGGTATCTTTGAGTAAGTTATTAAACCAGTACATCATGAAAAATTTACTCATACTTGGAGCCGGAACAGCTGGAACGATGATGGCGAATCAGCTTCGGTCCAAATTAAAAAAAAATCAGTGGCAGATTACCATCGTAGATCAAAATAAAACACATTATTACCAGCCTGGATTTTTATTTCTGCCCTTTGATATATACACAGAAGACCAGGTGAAAAAAGTAGGAAAAAAGTTTATTCCTAAAGGTGTGAATTATGTTCAAAAGAAAATAGATAGAATTTTCCCTGAAGAAAACAAGGTGAAACTGGAAGATGAAACTATTAACTATGATATTCTCATAATCGCTACCGGTTCTAAAATTGCCCCGGAAGAAGTGGAAGGAATGAAAGGTAAGAACTGGCACAAAAATGTTTTTGACTTTTATACTTATGAAGGCGCTCTGGCGCTACGAAATAAGCTTAGAGACTGGCAGGGAGGTAAAATGGTAGTTCATCTCACCGAAATGCCCATAAAATGTCCCGTTGCACCTCTGGAATTTGCGTTTTTAGCTGATTCCTATTTCAAGGAAAAAGGAATGCGAGATAAGGTGGAGCTTACCTATGTAACTCCTCTTTCAGGAGCCTTTACCAAAGAGAAAAGTGCTGAGACACTTGGATATTTGCTTGAAGAAAAGAAAATAAATCTTGAGATAGATTTTGCTATAGAAAGTGTTGATAATGAAAATAATAAAATCATTGATTACGGCGGAAAAGAAGTGGAATATGATCTCCTGGTAACCATTCCAACCAATATGGGGGACGATGTGATAGAGCGCTCTGGGATGGGAGACGACTTAAACTTTGTTCCTACACATCATCACACTCTTCAGTCTAAAGATCACGAAAATGTGTTTGTGATTGGAGATGCTACTGATGTTCCTGCGTCTAAAGCCGGTTCGGTAGCTCACTTTCAATCTGAAACACTTACAGATAACATCTTACTTTATATAGATGGAAAGCCTCTTAAAGAGGAATTTGACGGCCACGCCAATTGTTTTATTGAAACCGGTGATAACAAAGCCCTCTTAATAGACTTTAATTATAAGCAAGAACCTGTAGAGGGAACTTTCCCGTTCTCGGTATTAGGTCCCTTAAAACTGCTAAAAGAAAGTGTCTTTAATCACTGGGGGAAACTCGCTTTTCGATGGATTTACTGGAACATGCTTTTAAAAGGAATTCCAATTCCATTCGTTGGTCGAAATATGAGTACAAAAGGAAAAAAACTTTAATAATAATTTAAAACAAATATCATGGAAACTCAAGTAAACACATTAAACGTAGATAGAAACCAGGAAGGATATTTAACCGATTTCTCTCAATGGAATAAAGAAGTGGGAGAGCAAATAGCCAAAGAGGAAGGAATTGAAATGACTCCGCGCCATTGGGAAGTTATCAACTGGATTCAGGAACAGGTAAAAGCAGACAAAGCCTTATCGATTAGAGGAATTAAAAAAAGCGGTGTGCTTGATATAAAAGAGTTTTATGCTCTTTTCCCCGGAGGACCATTAAAGATCTCTACCAAGATTGCCGGTGTGCCTAAACCCAAAAGCTGTATTTAACCATTAAAACTTACAACGATGAGTACTACAAAAGTCAAAAAGATGCTCTTCATATTATCAAAAGCTACCATAGAAAACGTATATGCAGCTTTTATTATGGCTAATGGAGCGAGAATGGAAGGCATTGAAGCAGAAATATTCTTTACTTTTTTCGGTCTGGAGGCCGTGCAAAAGAAAAAACTGAATAACCTTCATGTGGCAACAGTTGGTAATCCGGCTATGCATATTCCTACCATGGTAGGAGGTTTACCGGGTATGGAAGCTATCGCTACAAGAATGATGAAGAAGGAGATGGAAAAACTTGATATGCCTCCGGTAGACGAGTTTCTTGAAATTCTCTCGGCTTCAGGAGTGAAATTATGGGGCTGTAAACTGGCGGTAGATATGTTTCACCTGGAAGAAAAAGATCTTATAGAAGACATGGACGGAATCCTGACAATCGGTGATTTTTATAATAGAGCCGACCAGGATGGAACGCAAATGTTATTTGTTTAAAAGAACGTGATGTTTGGTTGTTTGGACAGGCAGAGCGCGAATTTTTCAGCTCTGCCTGTCTTTATTCTTTTAAATGAAAGTTTGTTTAAAATTTAAATCCGAAGGTGAAGGTTAATCTTCCCCCATCGTCACCATAATAATAGCCTGTGTTTGCAGTAAAAGCGCTAAAGCCATTAATCCAGATAGACCCACCATAATTGTTTCGCCATTGCTCTGAATTAGAACCTTCAGCCCAAACACGACCGTAATCGAAACCTGCGCTAACTCCAACTTGCAAGGGGATGAAATTCGTTTTAAATCGGCTTAGTCCAACTCTAAGATCGGTAGAGTGGTAGAAAGATTGCTTCCCGTTGAAACGTTCCCAACGGTAGGCTCTTAAATTTGAATTTCCTCCAAGAATGGCTCCATCGTAATATTCATAATTATCACCAATAATAACTTTTCCGCCTATTTTGGTGGCCAGGACAGCGATTCCGCTTTCGTGTAATGGATAATCTATAGCTAGAGACGGACTTATATAGGCGAATTCATTATTATATTCGTCGATATTAGTTTTGTAACCCGTGGTGATATCTGCTTCAAATCCGCGAGCAGGAGATGCCGGGTTATCCCTGTTCTCATAATGGTAGTTTAATTCTCCACCGGCATAAAGTTGCTGATTAAAAAGGTCGTTTTCTTCAGAAAAAGCATCGGCTATAAAACGTTCTTCGTCATAAGATACTTCCTTAGACTGTATCATTGGCTTTACGTAAAAGCTTCCACCAGATTTTCCTCGCCAAATAAGTGATGGTGCAAACTCCCATTGCTCGATCCTTACACGGTTATAATCACGACCATATGTGTCTCGCATATTTTCTGATTCGATGCCTTCACCAAAGTAGTTTAAAGCAAAATTAGGGCTGGTATAACGAGCATCTATTCCAAGGTTCCAGTTATAAAAAATATGTGCGAACTCACCCCTGTAGCCTACCTCGAAGCCATTTGTGGCAAAATAGTAAGAAGCATCAAAACGATGTTGTGTGTTAAACGGATTATTAGTTAACCCATAAGTAGTATAGGTGTCTTTTAATCCGAGGGAAAGTCCTTCATCACCATTATAATCAGCGCGAGGCATAATTTTATTTTCGCTTCGTTTGCGCTTATCTGGATTATATGTATTTATCTCGTAATCGTCCACTAACCATTTTTTAGATTTTGGATTAATAATGGTGTTTTCCTGACTTTTATGATCGTAAAGTTTAATTTTACGGGTATTTTCAAAATCATAAATGTCATTTTCTTCCCCACCAATAGCATTAATTCTAATGAGATTTTCACCATCTCCAGTAACTTTAAAAGTATCATCACCGTCCAGTCCGTAAATCCAAATCTCATTGGTAGCTTCAGAGTTATAAGAATTACTGAAGACTTTTTCTCCATCTTCATTAATCATCTCAATGGCAGTAATGCCATTTTCTTTTCTTGTAATATTAAAAACATCGTCGTCCTCGGTTCCCGTTAATACCTGAAATTCCTGCAGATAGTCGTAATACCGTGCAGCAATGTCTCCTAAATTATCTCTTCTGGCCTTGAGATGTGTCTTGATGCTTTCTACAGTTTCATCCTGAACGGCTTCAGGTAAAGCTTCAAAAGCAATTTCTATTTCCTCATCGGTAAGCTGAGATTGAATAAATTTTACCTGCTCCATCCAATCGTCCAGGTTTGAAGTTTTTAGTAAGCGCTGGTCTAAAGGATATCCTGAAAGATTAAACCATTTTACGTTATCTACATTATCGTCGTAGGTTTCCATTTTCCTAACCAGGGGTATTCCTAATTTCACCAAATCTGGAATTATACCATCATAGTTTGGGAATGCAAAATCCCTATCTCTGGGAATTGGTGAGTAAAGTTTAGTGCCATTTGGTTGGGAGTTCTCAGCCCAGCGCCATTGGTCATAATGCCTATCCCAATCACCAATTAGCATATCTACCAATCGATTTTTTATAAATTTTTCTTCATCTGCCCTTATATTTTTAGACTCTCTTAATTCTGCTAAAAGATCGCGTGTACTAATGATATCTTCTGGAGAACCAAATTTTTCAAATTCTTTATTTTCATCACCTACGTGAGCTTCAAGCATATAAAGCTCATCTCCATATTCATCATTATTCAGGCCGAGCGCTTTTTGCTTTGGGATATAGAAAATTTGTGGTTTTCCGGCATTTATTTCAAGTAAGTCGTTAATGTGTTTTAAAGAATAACGAGCATAAGGATGGGCCGTGGTAAAGAGATCTAAAGCATAACGCTGTGCTACCGTATTCTCTATATAATCCTTTATATAATGATCTTTTATAGCTGCAGATTGCAGAAAACGGGTAGCGCTTTTTTTAAGTGCACGTATGGTGAATTCGTTTTTATCGTCTGCAATAAATCGCAGGGAACGTGATTGCATACCACCGCCTTCTTTTAGCGGTTCAAGGTTCCCGTCTAACGTATCAAGAAATAGTACAGGAGCTTTTATTTTTGTACTATAAACGTCCCTATAAAAATCTCCAAAAAGCGATTTATACAAGCCCGATTTATCAGTTTCTTCTTCGGTGTAAATAGAGGCACTAATGGTATCTCCAATTTCCTCTTTGGTTTTAAAATCAATTTCATTCCAGTTAGGTTCGTCGCTTTTAATCGTTTTGCTGAAAATGGGATTTTCGTTATTTTCTATAGCGAAGAATTCAACCAGCGTTTGGTTATTTTTATAGAGTTTTAATTTGGCATAACCACTTTTAGTAGTCCCAAAGTGTTCATTTTCTTTCCTAATGCTAAGTTTTTCGGGCTTTCCGGTACTTCCGCTTATAATTTGTGGAATGCCATCGTCTTCTAAAAATTGAAGATTTTGATCTTTTCCCGAAACAAACACTACATTATCAAACTGGCTGGCCAGGGTTTCTAACCTACCACGCAAATATCTATGCTCTTTATTTTGATAATCCTGAGGAGAAAAACCGCCAATCTTTTCAGTAAAAGATCTTTTTGAATTGCTCATTACCGGGTGTTGCATAGAAACAATGATAGTTTTTCCGTGTGCATCTTTAATATCATCTTTAAACTCTGCAAAAAAGCGTTCCCTGGTTTTTATATCACATTTGGCATTCATATTTGGGTGTTCGTCCCAGTTTTCTAAATACCATTGGGTGTCTACAGTTACCAGAATTACCTCTGGGGAGATTTCTTCACTTTCTATAGGGCAACCATCATCTGGCCAAACTTCTGTGTTAGACTGGTTATCCTGAAGAAAAGATTCCAGGTCATCTATTGCATCCTGTCCCTGTTTTGTCCATTCATTTTGCCCGGGAGTAAAAACTACGGTTCCATTAAATTCCTGAACGGCATTTAGCAGATTATTTTGCAGAAATTGTTTTTGGGCCTCACGTTCGTTTTCGTTCTTAGCAAAGCCTTTAGGCGGAAGAAAATTCCCTGGCACTAAAAGCGTTGCTTCCTTATCTTTTTTAGAAGCTTCTACAATAGCTTTTAGGATTTTTTGACCTTCATCGGTAAGATCGTTTCCAATATTTCCTGCAACATAAAAAGTATGTTCCAGGGATTTAGGTTCTTCTTTGCCGGGAGTAACCTGCGCAGTTGCCGTTATTCCTGTAAATAAGAAAAGAAGTGTAAGTTTTAAAAATTTGTGAATATTTCCCATATAAGCGTAAAACGAAAATTATTTTTATAGAATGTCAAATTTTTGAAAAAAAATGTCGTTTAGCAATAGCTTTTAACGCATTATAACACTTGGTGTTAGCAAGTCTTTAACGTTAATGGAAGGTTTATTTAGTTCAGGTTTCTTCTTTCAATAAAGAAACGCTTCAATAGAGAGGAAGCTTCTTCTGCCAGAATACCGAATTTCACTTCGGTTTTAGGATGAAGTTTAACCCCGGTTTTACGATAACCGCGTTGCTCGTCTTCTGCAGCAAAAATAAGTTTCGAGATCTGACTCCAGTATAAAGCGCCGGCACACATTTGGCATGGTTCCAGGCTAACATACATACTGCAATCTTTTAGATATTTTCCGCCAAGAAAACTGGCTGCAGCGGTTATGGCTTGCATTTCAGCGTGAGCGGTAACATCATTGAGGGTTTCGGTTAAATTATGGCCACGCGCAATAATTTGGTTATTGATCACCACAACAACGCCTACGGGAATTTCACCTCTTTCAAAAGCTTTTTCAGCTTCTTCCAGGGCTTTTCGCATAAAATATTCGTCGTTGTAAGGCTGTAGCATTGTAGATTAATATTTCTGCGGAAAGATAAATATTATAAAATTAGCTTCTGAAGAAATCCTTATAAGAAATATCTTTTCAAAGCTTAACTTTGCTTACTATGGATCTTAATATTTTAGAAGATATACATTCACCTGAAGATTTGCGAAAACTTCCGGCAGAAAAATTACAGGAAGTTTCAACCGCGCTGCGTAAGTTTATTATAGACATAGTAGCCACCAAAGAAGGGCATCTTGGTGCCAGCCTGGGGGTGGTAGAATTAACTATTGCCTTGCATTATGCGTTCAACACCCCTAAAGATCTCCTGGTTTGGGATGTAGGTCACCAGGCCTACGGCCATAAGATCTTAACGGGCAGGCGCGAAAATTTTCATACCAATAGAAGATTAAACGGAATCAGCGGATTTCCAAAGCGGGAAGAAAGTGAGTACGATACTTTTGGGGTAGGGCATTCTTCAACCGCAATTTCAGCAGCGCTTGGAATGGCCATTGCTTCAAATTTACATGGAGAATTCAAAAAACATCATATCGCTGTGGTGGGAGATGCTTCTATTGCCAGTGGAATGGCCTTTGAAGGACTAAATCACGCAGGAGTGACCAAAGCTAATTTATTAGTAGTTCTTAATGACAATGCTATTGGGATAGACCCCAGTGTGGGAGCTTTAAAACAATACCTAACCAAAGCAAGAGTAGGTTATAAGCCAAAACAAAGCAATATTATTGAAGCCTTGAATTTTAAATATTTTGGTCCGGTAGATGGGCACGATATTCCCGGTTTGCTGGAGGTTTTTGAGCAAATGAAGCAAATTGAAGGTCCAAAATTTCTGCACGTAATTACTACTAAGGGGAAAGGATTAAAAAAAGCTGAAGAAGACCAGGTAAAATATCACGCCCCCGGGAAATTTAAACCCGATACCGGTGAACTTTTAACTTATGATACGGCTGGACTTCCTCTAAAGTACCAGGATGTTTTTGGTCTCACTTTGGTAGAATTAGCAAAAAAGAACGAAAAAATTATAGGAATAACTCCCGCAATGCCCACAGGAAGTTCCCTGAAGTTTATGATGCAGGCATTTCCGGAAAGAGCATTTGATGTGGGGATAGCCGAACAACATGCGGTTACGCTTTCGGCAGGGATGGCTACCCGGGGCTTTGTGGTTTTTTGTGCTATTTACTCTACTTTTTTGCAACGTGCCTATGATCAGGTGATTCACGATGTCGCATTGCAAAAACTCCCTGTTGTCTTTTGTCTGGATAGGGCAGGACTCGTGGGAGAAGATGGCGCCACACACCACGGTGTTTTTGATATCGCCTATTTAAGGTGTATTCCAAATATTATTATTGCAGCTCCAAGTAATGAAACTGAACTAAGAAATTTGTTATATACCGCGCAGCTTGATTTAAAGCTTCCTATGGCAATAAGATATCCAAGAGGAAGAGGAGTTCAAGAAGAGTGGGAAACCCCTTTTGAAGAAATAGAAATAGGAAAAGCCCGCTGCTTACAGCAAGGAGATAGAATTGCTGTATTAAGTATTGGCAATATGTTGCAAAACGCTACCAAAGCTATAAAAAAGGTAAAAAACGAAATGATAGGCCATTATGATATGCGTTTTGTAAAACCTTTAGATGAAGAGGTTTTGCATTCTGTATTCAAAAAATATAAAGCGGTTATTACTTTGGAGGATGGTGTAGTGACCGGAGGATTTGGTTCTGCGGTTTTAGAATTTGCCGCAAAACACGATTATAAGGCGAAAATTAGAAATTTAGGTTTGCCAGATGAATTCATCGAGCAGGGAAATATAGATGAGTTACAAGAAATTGCAAAAATTAACGTTCAATATATTGAGGAAGAGATAGTCTCTCTTGTTCAAAATCTTTAGTTTTGCAATTCCGAAAAATCTTAATTAACTAATGAAAATCAAAGCCTTATGTCTTTTAGCTTGCTTAATTCACTTAAATTTAACCGCAAAAAATTCAATTTCAGATTACTATCCTGACAATTATAGCGATACAATAAAACCTTCTGATTCTCTTAAAGTAGTGCCGCCTGAAACCCAGGTAGACTCTGTTGTGGTTACCTTTTGGACAGAGAAAAACGAAGTTGGAGTGAACCTTAGTGAGGTAGCTTTTGTTAACTGGAATGCCGGGGGAAATAATTCAATTTCGGCATTGGTTTATGGTAACCTGGAAAGAAATTATAAGAAGGACGATCTCAATTGGCGGAATAAAGCAATAGTGCGTTACGGGATTAACTCCCAGGAAGGCCAGGAACTTAGGAAAACTGAAGATGAATTGCGTTTCAATTCTTCTTTCGGGTATAGAAAA